>Ga0226658_10000270_pt1 | contig 24118 bp, 19 predicted proteins | sample OliLak19BULKMAT1_FD_169091 | JGI IMG/M metagenome (GOLD analysis project Ga0226658, IMG submission 169091) | Freshwater microbial mat bacterial communities from Lake Vanda, McMurdo Dry Valleys, Antarctica - Oligotrophic Lake LV.19.BULKMAT1 (v2)... | ecosystem: Environmental > Aquatic >... | reverse complement strand
CGCCTGTAAAATGGTTTGACCCCCATAAGCAATCTGAAAAGTGTCATTGAACCCAGGAGATTGGTCAGGTGTAAAAACGTTGGGAATCTTCAGTTCGAAAATCGGTACGCTGATTTCGCTTTCATAAGTACAAACTTCCTTTTTTCCGATCAACCGCACGGCAAAGTCACCATCGCGGGTATAATTGTGAACGGTACTTTGCAAATCTGAAGTGGTGCCATCGCCAAAATCAAAAAAAACTGTTTCAGTTGGATCAGTTTGACTTGATACCTTTAACGAAGGGCGATCGAAGCAATCATAATTAACACGTTCGGCAGTAAACTTTAAATCGATATTCGGAACAACTCGCAGATTTACTGTATCATTCTTGGTGCAGCCGTTTATATCCGCAATAGAAATAAAATAAGTTACACTCACTTTTGGATTGACAACCACATTTGGTTGATTTGAACTGAAGGATTTGTCAAATGTTGTCCACAAATAAGTAACGCCACCACCCGCCACCAACTGCGTGCCTGCATTATAACACATCAAAAGATCAGGATCTGCAAAGCCTGTTGGGTTAAAAACCAGCAGCGTGGTTTGGGTAGAGTCTTTCCCAATGCAAGTGCCTTGATCAACCGCCTTTAATTTTACTTTGTATGTACCTGGCAATTTATACCGATGTAAAATAGTGGTGCGGTCCAACTTGGTGGCTTTTGTGCCATCTCCAAAATCCCAAAAGAAAATCTGACCACCAATGCTTTGGTTTTGAAATAAGATGGTATCCGCAATACAAATTTGATTTAATCCAGGACTTGTCAAGAGTTTGTTATTAGTTTGGAGCTTGGCTTTCAAAGAGAATAAATCAAATTTGAAGGCCGCGTTGTTACAATTGGCACTTCCGTTGGTACGACTCCAGGCATTAGAGGTGGCGGGAAAATCGGACGTAGAAAAGCCACTCACGTTGGCAGCCGCACACCCCGCACAAACGGCATGATAAACTACCCCGCCTTTATCAAATCGGCAGGTACCTCCATCCAAATGTGTTCGAGAGGAACTTCCACCCAGAAATGTCGCATACAATAGTTGGGTTGCATCTGCATTTAAAACCATCAAATAAAAATCTGAGCCACTAGTAGTGGGCTGAAATGCATCTGGCGTAACGACCATGCCTGCGGTACTACTCTGCCAGAAACCTTGCGCGCTGTTGATAAAGCCGCCCCAACCCGACAAATAAATATTGTTACAATCGTTGACCAAAAACGCAGTGGGCGAAATATTTGGAATACCAATACCCGAACCGAACACCGTAGAAAAAATCAACGTTGAAAGTGAATTATCAAATTTTTGTAAAAACTGTCCGCTATTCGCATTCTTGTAAACATTCGGTGTTGTTGGAAAGCTGCCTTGGGTTTGTCCGTACACATAGACATTCTCTTGCTGATCCAAGTCCAAAAAATAAACTTGATTGAATAGCGGAGTTCCTGTAAAAGTGGATCGCATTATTACCGAGCCATCACCCTTGAGTTTTGCTATCCATCCATCGCCATTACCGGCATTGGTAGTTTGATACGATCCGGTAGTAATTGGAAAATCAGCGCTATTGCTTCCACCTCCAACAAATAAATCTCCCATACGATCAATTTGAATAGTGTGCGAAGCATCTGCTAGAGAGCCGCCTAGAAATGAAGCCCATAAAATAGTGCTTAAATCTGGAGACATTTTCATAATCACTCCATCGGTGACTCCGCCATTATACGATGTGTCAAAACCATTTACAACTGGAAAGTCGGAAGAGGCGGTAACGGTACTCACAAAAATATTCCCTGCCTCATCTGAAATAATATCTCCTCGCAATTCATCTCCGTAATTTCGAACAAGGGCACTGTTGGAGGGATTTAGCCCATCATTTTTTGATCCCCCGATCAGCGTGCTCGCCAGCAATAGTCTGCCGTCTTTGCTAACTTTTGAAATAAAAATATCAGCTCCATTAGTGTAAGGGATTACATTGTTTTCTATAACACCACCGTTAAAAGTTTTATCATAGGCGTTTGCCGATGCGGGGAAATCTGTTGAGCTCGTTGTTCCTAAAATCAGCAGCTCTTCATTCTCGGTCATCACCAAACTATGAGGCGATTCGGAATTGCCGCCCCCTAAAAAAGAAGTGTACAACAACTGCGTGCCGGTAGAATCATATTTATAAAGAGCAACGTCCCAAATCCCTCCGTAAGAAGTTTGGAAAGATCCTGGGGTAGCAGGGAACGAACTTCCATTAATATATAAATTTGTGACACCCGCGGAGTAAAGCGTACCCCGTTCTCCGGGTGTAGCCGAACTGCCCCAGTTGTCCGCTGAGAATCCTGAGTAGGTTGAAAAAATAAGCAAGGGATCGATTACCAATTCAAAGCAAGGATCGTAGGGCTCATCTAAGCAAAAAGAAATCTGTCCATCTGATAGTTCGTACGATCCTTTTACGAAAATCTTTTTACCGGATATGATTTGGTAAATGATCGGCTGCTGTTCAATAATATCCAACAGCGCAGTATGTATAATAAGATTTCCATTCTTCAAGTACACCTGATCTGCTCCCGAATAATTGAATTGAATCTGAGAAAGGTCGACACCCGGTGCGACCACAAAATCATACTTCAAGTTTTCTCCTTGTGAATATACTTTCAAATCAATACCCGAATAAAACGCGGGGTAGCGCACTCCTTGGTACGAACGCACATCGGCACTCCATTTGGCCTCATCGTTTCCTAAAAAATAATTATAATAATCCAAGGATTCCCCAAAAGGAACAGGGATCGACCCGACATTGCTTCCCAAAAAAGTGGCGCGTATCATTTGACCATTAATGGGTTCACCGAAAGAACTCGCTTGATCCATTTCCTTTAAAGCGTTGTGCTGGTGGTTGTGGAGTTTGTCCAACTTGCGTTGATCAAGGAAAGTGTAACTGAAGGATCCTGCCCGTAAAATCATATTCCCGCTGGGGATTTTGGCCGAGAAGTGAACGGAAGATGGCCATTGTCTTTTGTTTTCAATAAAACGAAGACCTGGATTTGGATCAGCACACAATTGACCATAGCTACAAAGGAAAATGAATACTAGAAAAAACCATTTCTTATTGCAGTCTGAAATCATATCGAAAGATACAGATTGGAACGTGTTTCATCCAATTTTTTCCCTAAGACTTAATGGCAATTTGACTAAGCTATTAATTTTCCCGGAGTCTTTGAATAAGATTCTAGCCCTCTTTCCTTAAAACTTGCAGAGGGGGTGTTGAAATTACGTCCCGTGAATTAAACCATCCTATGAAAACGGTGATGAATATTACTCCAAAAGTGATTAACAATAGCTCCACCGTGTCAACGGAGAATTCAACATCGAAGAAAAAATTCGTTAGCAGCCAACCACCGCCCAAGGACAAAAACATCCCCGTAAGGGCAGAAAAAATACCTAGATATCCATATTCAATAAGTGTCATTTTTGTCAATTGGCTGGTTCGCGCGCCCATGGTTCGAAGCAAAACATTTTCTTTCATGCGAACAAACTTGCTGTTGATCACCGCTCCGGCCAGAACGATCAACCCCGTGATGATACTGAATAACGCTAGAAAACGAACTACTAATCCAATCTTCTTGAACAACTCATCGACTGTATTTAAGATCAATCGCAAATCGATCAACGAAACATTTGAATACTCCGTAACCAAAGCACGTTGAAATCGAGTGGACACTTGTGGGTCATCAACACGCGTACTTGCTACAAAAATTTGTGGTGCTTTTTCTAAAACTCCAGCCGGGAACACAAAAATAAAATTCGGTGGATCTTTTGGCCAATTTACTTTTCGGATCCCACTGATTCGCGCCCTCATGGGAACGCCTTGCAAATCAAACACGAGTGTGTCGCCAATTTTTAGTCGCAACGTCTCGTGCATTCCCTCAGATATTGTTACTGAAACAGAATCACGCTTCCCTTTGTAAAACTTTTGCAAATCACCTTTGATCAATTCCTCCGAAGAAATTAAACTATCGCGGTAGGTCACTCGATACTCTCTTGTCAGCGCCCATTCGGGAATATCAATTGTATCTTTCTGAATTTCCTCGATGGTTTTTCCTTTCAATTCCTTTAACCGACAGGTGATGATAGGGACTACCTGGTTGACGGGCAGCTTTTGGTCTTTGATCAATTTTACCACTCCGTCTTTTTGATTTGGCTGAATATCAAACAAAATAGTGTTCGATTGATTTTTGCCTCCCGTAAACTCAACCTGATTGAGTAAACTGTGCTGGACAATATTTAGAGTAGAAATAATAAATGCCCCCAATCCAATCGTCACCATTAGCACGCGGGTCTGATTATTGGGTCGAAATAAATTGGATAATGCGTGTCTGAAAATAAAGGAAGCGTTGGACGGGAAATATTTTCTCACCAAAAAAAGCAACCCGATTGCCACCAGCGTAAGCAAGCCAAGCACTGCCGCCAATCCCAGCGAAAAGATTCCACCTGCGAAAATGCTCTTCGTTTGATAGGCAGCCGCGATAATTGGAAACAAGACGATCAATACAATGGCCGCGATTTTGGTTTTGGAAAAAATCTTCGCGGAATTGAAATCTGCACGCAATACCGCCAGTGGTGGCACAAATCGCACGGAAATTAATGGAAGAAGAGTAAAGAGAATCGAAACAATTGCTCCCAACAATATGCCCTCAGCTATTGCCCGAAATGAAATGGAGAATTGGAGTTTGAGTGGAATATAATCTTGAAAGGCATAGGGGATAATTTGATGAATAGCCACACCTACTGCCGCTCCGATCACACTTCCAAATATGCCCAAAACAAAAATCTGGATGAAGTAAATATTAAAAGCCTGCCACCCTGATGAGCCGATACAGCGCAGCAACGCCACGTCCTCTCGCTTTTCACGAGCATAAATGTGAACTGAACTTGCCACGCCAATGCAACCTAATATCAACGCTACAAATGCCAGCAATGAAAAAAATCTATATACTGACTTCAGTCCCTCACCCAAACCATCCCTTCGCCCTTGAACTGTTTCATACCCAAACCCCGCTTTTTTTGAAATAGGTTTTACTTTTTCTAGTAGATCGTTCGTCTCGGCATCTGATCTTGTCTTGATATAAAGACTATACCCTATCCGGCTACCAAACTGAACTAGCCCGGTAGAATCCAACGCACCCAACGAAATATAGACTGCTGGCGCCAACGTAGAAGTCAACCCTCCACCACCTGGAATTTTAGTGACCACCCCGGCCATTTTAAAAATCGTGTTTCCGATTTTTACCGAATCCTCCGAGCTAACTTGGTATTGAGAAGCCAATGACTCATCCATCATGGCGAAACGACCGGTCTTAACCAATTCGTAAGCATTGCTTGGCAGCGTAAGCAACTCGCCATAAAAAGGAAAATCACCTTGCAGCGCAGTCAGTTTTACCAATCGCGATTGTTGCGTGTTCATAAACATGACCATCGATGCCATTTCGGCATCGCGCGCAGTTTTCTGTTTAGTCGTGTCAATGACTGAAAGAACGTCAACGCCAAATTTTTTATTTGAATTCAATACCAAATCGGCACCCAGCAACTCTTTGGCATTCCGATCAAGTTCTTGCTGTAAAGAATAATTGAGCGAACCGATCGCAACTACCCCGGCAATTCCTGCTACAAGCGAAGCCGTGAACAGGAACAATCTACCGAGGTTTTGTCGCCCGTCCCGCCAAGCCATTTTCCATACCCACTTATCTTGAAAGATGTTTTTCTGAACTCGCCTTATCTTTATTATGTATTCTATCATTACAAATGAGGGACGAAAGAATTTAAAATTTAGAATTTAGAATTATCCGGTCATTCACCAGCTTGCCCCCTTTCATCTGAAGAACACGTTCCGTTTTTTCTGCCAATTCTAAATTGTGTGTTACTAAAATCAAGGTGGTTTTCTCCTCCTTGTTCATCGTGAAAATCAAATCGGTAATTTGATGTGCGTTCTCCTCGTCCAAGTTTCCCGTGGGCTCATCCGCAAACAAAATCCGGGGAGATGTGATGAACGCTCTGGCCAACGCAACTCGCTGCTGCTCGCCACCCGAAAGTTGCGTGGGATAATGATGAAATCGATCGCCCAGCCCTACGCGCGCCAGCAAATCTTTCGCTTGTGTTAAAATATTTTTCTCACCCCTCAATTCCAACGGCACCATCACATTCTCTAAAGCGGTGAGCGTGGGCAGCAACTGAAAATTCTGAAATACGAAGCCTACAAATTGATTGCGCACGTAGGCCCGGTCATCTTCATCCATGGCATTGAGCTTAAAGCCCATTAGCGAAATCATGCCGCTAGTAGGTACGTCCAGCCCTGCGCACAAGCCTAACAGTGTGGTCTTTCCGCTACCCGATGGGCCGATGATGGCTAAACTGGTACCCTGCGCAGCTTGAAAAGAAACATCGTCTAATACCGTCAGTGGCTTTTCCCCCGACTGGTACGTCTTGGTCAGGTGCTCACATTGTAATACAGTTTCGCTCATATCTTGTAAGTAATCTCAACCAAGCTTCAAAGTAATCGTATATTGTTTTAATTTGTTTACGTTTTAACAAAAGAAAAACACCGGCATCTTTAAAAACTGAAATTTTATGTCAGACTGAGCCTGTCGAAGTCTATTTTCAACTACGTGAACGATAATTTACGTTTAGACAGCTCAGCGTGACAGGGTTTTTAAAGATATCGACAAATTCATTTGATATATGGTCGGAAAAAGTGTGCTGCTTATTGTGGCGTTATTTGTTTTTCAGAAATCAAGCCCACCCAAAGCCATGCTTTTCTTTGGCGACAGCCTAACGGCCGGCTATGGTCTTTCGCCCGAAGAAGCGTTTCCTGCGCTTGTCGAAAAAGAGTTCAACAAAAAATCGACCTTGGTGAAAGTTACCAATGCGGGCTTAAGCGGGGAAACCTCTGCGGGCGGATTGACCCGAATCGATTGGGTGCTTCGTCAACCCATTGACGTATTTGTTCTCGAGTTGGGCGCTAATGACGGCTTGCGTGGATTGCCGTTGGATCAAACCCGAAAAAACCTCCAAGGAATAATTGACAAAGTGAAAGCCAAATATCCACAAGCAAAACTGGTACTGGCGGGCATGATGGTGCCACCGAATATGGGCAAACAATATAGTTCAGAATTTAAGAGCATCTATCCGGATTTAGCGAAAAAGAACAATGGTACGTTGGTTCCTTTTTTGCTGGAAGGTGTGGGGGGTAACGAAAAATTAAATCAGGCAGACGGTATCCATCCAAATGTAGAGGGCCACCGCGTTATTGCGCGAAACCTGAGTGTGATTTTATCAAAACTGATACAATAAAAAAGAATGGGTGGGATTCAGTTTAACTGTAAGCCCTTTGCTATAAGCTCTACCCAATAGGAATACATCTTGCCGGACGGATGCAGGCCATCAGCCGCTACCAATGATGGATCTTTCAACCCATCACGCGAGATTTCAGTAATATTAAAATATTGGATGCCATACTTGTACGTAATCCGGGCATTGATTTCATTAAATTCATCTATCGCCTTTGTAGTTGCTTCTTGCTTGGGTTTGCCCAAAGGGGTAAAGCCATAATCAGGAATAGACACAACAAACACCCGTTGCTTTTTTCGTTTTGTCAAACGAATGGCCGTCTTGAGCAAGTCCTCAAATTCTAGTGCATACTGACTGCTCGACTTTCCTTGATATTGATTATTGACCCCAATCAACAGAGAGACTAAATCATATTCGTTTTTTAGTTGCGCGTTGGTCATGGCGTTTTTTAAATCATCGGTGCGCCATCCGGTAGTCGCAATAATTGTTGGCCTACCTATTCGATGACCTCTTTTATTCAATGAGTCCACCAGTTGATTTGGCCAGCGGTCAACCTCAGTTACGCTCTCGCCAATGGTATATGAGTCGCCCAATGCCAAATATTTCATGGGCTGAATGGTGTGCTGTGCATCCATGGGTCAATATTGCACTAGAAAGAATATGATTACTATGTTTTTCACATTAAATTTGACTGTACCGAAATTCAGCATAATTATTTCAAGTAGCAAGCCCCGCACCTTACTCCCCTTTTATGAAACCAGAAATCGTATTCCAAATTTGCAACAGCATCGCCCCGGTAGGCTGGCTGTTGTTGATTGTTGCTCCGAAATGGAAATGGACAAAGACCTTGGTTATTTCTGGGGTTTTACCGCTACTATTCGGTATTGTCTACGCTAGTTTGATTGTTCTTTTTTTCGGTAAGGATGAAGGTAACTTTAATTCCCTCCAAGGGGTAATGCAACTTTTTACAAGCCCTTGGGGAGTAACCGCGGGATGGATTCACTACCTAGCCTTTGATTTGTTCGTTGGAAGTTGGGAATTGAGCAACGGACAAAAGAATGGTATGCCACATTACTTGATTATCCCTTGTTTGATTCTTACGTTATTTTTTGGACCAATAGGCCTGCTCACATTTTTCTTGCTTCGCGCAAGCAAGACCAAAAAATTCTTTCATGAAAATTTTTGAGCCTATCTTTTACTGTTTTCGAACTATCCCCTTACCGCCAACAACAGCTCAATATCTTTGTGCTTCATGTTGAACTTACGCGCTACCGACTCATTGGTGAGACATCCTTTGTACGTGTAAACGCCCCTCATAAACCACTTATGTGCAAAAATCATTTCCTGCACACCGCCTTCCTCTGCAGCGCGTAAAATCGTAGGCGTGAAAATATTGCTCAAGGCGGTGGTAGCCGTATTGGCTACACGCGATGCCACATTTGGAACGCAATAATGAATCACATCATATTTTCTAAAAACAGGATTAGCATGAGATGTAATTTCAGAAGTAGCTACACATCCTCCTTGGTCAATACTTAGATCGATTATTAGAGAATCTGGCTTCATTTGGCTCACCATTTCTTCTGACACTACATGCCTTGCGCGCCCCTTTTCCACGCGTAGTGCGCCAATAACAACGTCTGCCTTTTTAAGGCACTCGCTGAGCGTAACAGTGTCGATAGTGCTTGTGTAAAATTGGTGGCCAAGGGTGTGCTTAATTCTCCTTAGCTTATATAAATGATTATCGAAAACTTGAATTTCGGCACCCAAACTCAGCGCAGCCCTGGCGCCATACTCTGCCACTGTGCCAGCGCCAATGATCACAACCTTTGTAGGCGGCACGCCCGTGATTCCACCTAAAATAATTCCCTTGCCACCCTTGGTGGTACTCAAGTATTCAGCCGCTATCAACATCACTGTGCTTCCCGCAATTTCACTCATAGCGCGCACGATCGGAATGCCCCCTACTTTGTCTTCAATAAATTCGTAGGCTAGTGCGGTAACTCTTTTCTTCAACAATGCATTGATCCGCTCGCTACCAAGGTATCCCATCTGCAGCGCAGAGATCAGCGTTTGATCTGGCCGGAAAAATTCCAACTCCTCCACGGTGGGAGGCTCAATCTTTAAGATGATTTCAGCTTTATAAACTTCTGCTGGAGAATAGGCAATCTTCGCCCCCGCTTCGCTGTATTTTTTGTCGGTAAATTTCGACCCCTCGCCCGCTTTTGTTTCCACCCAAACTTCATGGCCATTATTCACCAGAATCGCTACCGCATCGGGCGTGAGGCTAATGCGATTTTCCTGTAATGATATTTCCCTCGGCAGTCCAATGAAAAATGATCTTTTTCCTTTTTTTACCCGTAGCATTTCTTCTTGCGGGTGCATGCTGGTTTTTGCTAATGCCTCAAAACCCGTTTGCTTTTTTTCAGTGCCTGCCATATTCTACCGTGCGACTTTGCGGGTCGTTAATTTCTAACTTGATCTCAAAATAGTCTTCCGGAATCAGTGTAGGAATTTTCTCTGGCCATTCTACCAGACAAAGGTTTCCAGATTCAAAGTACTCGTTTACGCCAATATCATACGCCTCTGTTTCATTTTTAAGCCGATAAAAATCAAAATGAAAGATGGGCACATTTTGCGAAGTGCTGTATTCATTTACAATTGCAAAGGTTGGGCTGGCAACCGTGTCGTTTACAGTTAACTCGCGACAGATGGATTTTACTAATGTTGTTTTTCCTGCACCCATCTCCCCGTTGATCAGCCAAACCGATCGTCCTTTGGCTGCCACAATTAATTCTTTAGACAGGCTGCCCAAGTCGCTCAGACTAAATTTTCTCGTCATCACCCCCGCCTGTTGATCAGCCATTCTTCGAAGATAATGAAATTACGGGAATGATCATCTCCTCTAAGCTTACGCCCCCGTGTTGAAAAGTGTCTTTGTAAAAGTTGACGTAATAATTGTAGTTATTGGGATAGGCAAAAAACTGGTCTTCTATGGCAAATACATATGTGCTGGACATATTGGATTTTGGAAGGAACAATTTTTCGGGCTTCGGTGCCTCCATAACCTTATCACCTTCATAGTTGAGATTTTTGCCTTGCTTGTAGCGCAAATTGGAATTGACCGTTTTGTCGCCAATAATTTTAAAAGGCCGCTTTACGCGAATAGTTCCATGATCGGTTGTGATTACCATTTTCACCTTTTTCTCTGCTATCTTTTTTAAAATATCAAACAATGGAGAATGTGTAAACCACGATTTAGTGATCGATCGATACGCGGCCTCATCGGGCGCCAGCTCACGGATCATCGCCATGTCTGTGCGTGCATGCGACAGCATGTCCACAAAATTGTAGACAATCACGTTCAAATTATTATTAAAAAGATTATTGACAGAATCCAGTAAATCGCGGCCCTCTTCTAGCTTCTTGATTTTGTTGTACGAGAACTTCACGTTCACGTTATTCTTTTTCAATTGCCTTGCCAAAAACTCATCCTCAAAATTGTTTTTAGATTCGTCTTCATCCTCTCCCACCCAAAGATCAGGATGTGTTTTAACCATGTCAGAAGGCATCATTCCGCTAAAGATGGCGTTGCGGGCATACGCGGTTGTGGTCGGTAAAATGGAATAGTAGGTTTCTTCTTTATCAACATTAAAAAACTCGGCAATGATAGGCTCAATCACTTTCCACTGATCAAAGCGGAGATTGTCAATCAAGATTAAGAATGTAGGAATTGTTGGATTTAACTCGGGAAGGACTTTCTTTTTCAACAACTGATGGGACAGTAGTGGGCGATCGGCCTTCGGATTGTTGAGCCAGTCCTCGTAGTTGCGTTTAATGAATTTACAAAATTGGGCATTGGCTTCAATCTTCTGCGAATCCAAAATATCTGCCATGTCTTTATTATCTGCCCCGTCCAATTGAAGTTCAAGTTCCCAATAAACTAATTTCTTGTAGAGGTCCGCCCATTGATCGTGATTCATTTTGTCCTCGAACGCCATGCTAATTTTCCTAAACTCTTGTTGATAACTTGAATTGGTTTTTTCGAGAACCAACCGTTTGTTGTCCAAAATCTTTTTGATGGAAAGAAGTATCTGGCTGGGGTTGATAGGTTTGATCAAGTAATCATCAATTTTACCGCCTATGGCATCCTCCATGATCCGTTCCTCTTCATTTTTGGTGATCATTACAATTGGCAAGTTGGGTTTGTTTATTTTGATCTGGCTCAAAGCCTCTAATCCAGAAATCCCCGGCATGTTTTCGTCCAGAAAGACAATATCGTAGTGTTTTTCGGCTGCCAATTCCACCGCATCAGAACCGTTGTTGACAGGCGTGATATCGTATCCACGTTGTTGCAAAAAAAGGATGTGTGGCTTCAGTAAATCGATCTCGTCATCGGCCCATAAGATGTTATATCTTTGCATGAGTAATTTTTTCGGAATTTACACAAAATACACTAGACCTCGTTTAACCCAAGTCGTTTGAACAAGAAAAAAATAATCAACGATCCCGTCTATGGGTTTATCGCCATTCGTAGTGAGCTGATCTATGATTTAATCCAACATCCTTACTTTCAACGGTTGCGCTACATCAAACAACTGGGCTTGACCGATTTGGTTTACCCTGGGGCACAACATACCCGGTTTCATCACGCGCTGGGCGCTATGCACCTGATGGGAAGGGCGTTGGAAACCTTGCGGACAAAAGGAATTGAAATTTCCAATAACGAATTTGAGGCTGCGCAAATCGCCATCCTGTTGCATGATATTGGCCACGGACCGCTGTCCCATACGCTGGAAGAAACGCTGCTCGCGGGAATTAAGCATGAAAGCCTCTCTTATCTTTTCATGAAATCCCTGAACCAACAATTTGGAGGCCAACTGGAGATGGTTCTCCAATTCTTCCGAAATAGTTACCCCCGAAAATTCTTTCATCAACTCATCAGCGGCCAACTTGACATCGATCGGCTGGATTACTTAAAGCGCGACAGTTTTTTTACCGGTGTGATGGAAGGAACCATTGGCATCGACCGCATCATCGCCCTGCTGAATGTATATGACGGCAAACTGGTGGTAGAGGAAAAGGGGATCTTTAGCATTGAAAGTTTTTTACACGCGCGCAGGCTCATGTATTGGCAGGTGTATTTGCACAAAACGGCTGTAAGTGCAGAGCGAATGATGGTCAACATCGTTCGAAGGGCCCAATATCTAGTGGTTGCGGGCGAACCACTTTTGGCCAGTGAGGCGTTACAACTATTTTTAAAGCAAACGTATTCGCTAAGTGAGTTTACCGAAAAAAGTAACTTATTGGAAACCTTTGGGCAATTGGACGACAATGATGTGTGGGGTGCAATCAAGCTATGGCGGAATCATTCGGACGAAATACTATCTGGACTGTGTACCCGGCTTTTATTGAGAGAGCTTTTTCAAATCAGCTTGAGATTAGAACCTATTAAAAAAGCGGAAATAGAAAAGGTACGGCAAGAAGTCCAGCAAATGTTTGGCGTGCTGAGGAAGGATGCCAACTATCTTTTTTCTTATGGATCGGTAAGTAATGAGGCCTACTTTACCGCTGATCAGCCAATCAACATCCTTACAAAGTCTGGCCAAGTCATTGATATTGCTCAGGCCTCGGATCTTCCGACCATTAAGGCAATGAGTAAAATCGTACAGAAAAGCTATTTATGCTGGCCTAAAAATATATATTTGTAATAGCACAATAGTCTTAACTGAAAACAATTCATTTTTTTTCGATGGTGAAAGTGAGCTTATGGAGTTTACGGTAACACAGATTGCGAACATGTTGGGAGGCCAGGTAAGTGGCGATGGCAATCAACCCATTGTGATGCTTGCTAAAATTCAAGACGCCAAGAAAGGGCAAATTGCCTTTCTCTCGAATCCGAAATACGAACAATTTATTTATACGACTCAAGCGAGTGCAGTGATCGTAAAGAAAGATTTTGACCCAAAGAAAGAAGTAAGCTGCGCACTTATTTTAGTGGAAGATCCATACAGTAGTTTTACAATTCTTTTGGAACACTACCACAAGCTTTTAAGTTTCCAAAAAACGGGTGTTGAGCAACCCAGTTTCATAGGCGCAAATACGACTATCGGAAAGGATCATTATCGTGGTGCGTTCAGCTACATTGGCAAAGATGTAAGTATAGGGGACAACGTCAAGATTTATCCACATGTTTACATAGGCGATCAAGTGGTTATTGGTGACAATACAATTTTACACGCAAATGTGAAATTGTACGATAACACGAGAGTGGGCAACGATTGCGTCATACATGCGGGGGCGATTATTGGAAGCGATGGATTTGGCTTCGCGCCTCAAGCAGATGGCACCTACAAAACCATTCCTCAACTCGGCAACGTTATTATTGAAGACAATGTGAGTATTGGTGCAAATACAGTAATTGATTGCGCTACATTGTTTGGTGATTCAACCATTATTCGACAAGGCGTAAAACTGGATAATCTTATTCAAATAGCTCATAATGTGGAGATTGGTAAAAATACGGTTATTGCCTCGCAAGCGGGAATTTCGGGCTCTACAAAAATTGGCGAAAACAATATGATTGCTGGGCAAGTAGGGATTGCCGGGCATCTGGTAATCGCCAATAATACCAGCATTGGCGCGCAAGCGGGTATTTCAAAGTCGATCAAAGAAGATGGACAAAAGGTGTTAGGCTATCCCGCCTTTGAAATAAAGGAGTACTTTCGCTCCTATGCAGTTTTCAAACGGCTGCCTGAGTTGAATGAACGGCTACGGGAATTAGAGAAAAAAGTCAACACGAAGGACTCCATGTCCGTTGGAGAAACTTCAAACGGCAAGAATGAAGACTAGGCCTCGATTACAGACTTTCTACTAAATCCGAGTTCAAAAAATATTCCCATTTTGTTCATTTCTTGGATAATCCACGAAATCTGGGTTAAATTTGTCCACTTTTTAAAAATGCTAAATCACAAACAGCAGACCATTAAAAAATCGGTCACCATTTCAGGGGTTGGGCTTCACACGGGCGTCCAAACGAACATGACCTTTTTACCCGCCAAACCTAATCATGGAATAAAGTTTCAGCGAATAGACTTGCCAGGCTCTCCCATTGTTGACGCTGACTGTGATCGGGTGGTTGACGTATCACGGGGAACCACCATCGAACAAAGCGGTGCGAGAATCAGCACTATTGAACATACATTAGCTGCGTTGGTCGGATTAGAAATTGACAATGTGCTAATTCAGCTTGACGGACCTGAACCACCGATCATGGATGGAAGCTCGATCCAATTCGTCAATGTTTTGAAAGAAGCAGAGGCGGAAGATCAAAACGCACTCCGTGATTTTTTTGAAGTTCAAGACTCAATTTTTTATAAAGAGGCCGCGCGCAACGTTGAAATTGCTGCGTTACCCCTAGACGATTACCGCGTGACTGTAATGGTAGATTACAACTCACCGGTGCTAGGTAGCCAGCATGCATCAATCACCAGTATTCAGCAATTTGAAAAAGAGATTGCCTCTTGTCGCACATTCTGTTTCCTGCACGAGCTTGAAATGTTGTACAAGAATAACCTGATCAAAGGTGGTGACCTTAACAATGCCATCGTTATTGTTGATCGTGTTGTGCAGCCGGAAGAACTGGACAACATTGCAAAAATGTTGAACAAACCAAAAGTTGAAATAAAGAAGGAAGGGATTTTAAACAATGTAGAATTACGGTATAATAATGAACCCGCCCGGCATAAGTTGTTAGATATTATCGGTGACCTAGCATTGGCTGGCAGGCCGTTAAAAGCTCAAATCTTAGCAGCCCGGCCTGGTCATGCGGCAAATGTTGCGTTTGCCAAAAAATTGAAAAGGCTTATGGTAGCCGAAGGAAAAAAAGGCGTTCCAAAGTACAATCCTTCACTGCCTCCGGTGATGGACATTAATAAAATCATTAACACCCTTCCACATCGTTATCCATTTTTACTAATCGATAAGATCATTTACTTGGACAAAGAGAGAGTAGTAGGTGTAAAGAACGTAACCGTGAACGAGAATTATTTTCAAGGTCACTTTCCCATGAACCCCGTTTACCCGGGAGTATTACAGGTCGAATCGATGGCTCAAATTGGGGGTATCTTAGTTTTAAACACTGTTCCTGATCCGGAAAATTACTGGACCTACTTTTTAGGTATTGACGAGTTCCGTTTCAGGAAAATGGTGTTGCCTGGAGATTCCTTGGTAATTCAATGCGACTTGCTTGCACCCATTCGAAGAGGTATCGCAAAGATGTCAGGTAGGGCTTATGTTGGAAATACATTAGTTTGCGAAGGCACAATGACTGCCAGTATTGTAAGAAAAGATTTATGATGTATCACCCATTGGCCAATGTGCATCCTGATGCCAAAATTGGAAATAATGTAGTTATTGAACCGTTCGCTACCATCAAAAGCGATGTAACGATTGATGATGGTAGTTGGATTGGCCCTAATGCCGTTATCTGGGAGGGCAGTCGAATTGGAAAAAATGTAAAGATTTATCCGGGCGCTTCAGTTTCTTCTATTCCGCAAGATTTAAAATTTGCAGGCGAAAAGACGGAGACTCATATTGGCGATAATACGGTGATACGAGAATATGTCACGATAAGCCGCGGCACCACAGATAAATTTAAAACGGTGATTGGCAATGATTGCCTCCTAATGGCGTATGTCCACGTTGCCCACGATTGTATCATCGGAAACCATTGCATTCTGGTAAATGCTGTTCAAGTAGCTGGCCATGTTCAAATTGAAGACTGGGCCATTATTGGTGGATCCAGTGCCGTTCATCAGTTTGTAAAAGTGGGCGCACATGTAATGGTGTCTGGTGGGTCGTTGGTGCGAAAAGATGTTCCTCCATTCACCAAAGCCGCCCGCGAACCCCTCACCTATTGTGGAGTCAATTCGATTGGACTGAGAAGGCGTGGATTTGATGCGGAAAAGATTTCTGAAATTCAGGAAGTATACCGATACATTTTCTTAAAGGGGCTCAATAACGCCAAGGCACTCGATTTGGTAGAAAAAGAATTGCCATCTACCACAGAGCGAAACTACATCGTAGATTTTATCCGTGGCTCAGAGCGAGGTATCATGAAAGGTTTATCGAATGGCATTGGGTCATTCGAATGAAAATCATTGCAAACCAACTCTCAAAGCGGTTTAACCGCGAATGGATTTTTCGAAACTTCACTTACGAGTTTGTCACTGGCAAAACCTACGCAATAGTCGGGCCGAACGGGTCAGGAAAATCTACCCTGCTTCAAGTTCTTTTCGGGCAAATGCCACCTAGCAAAGGAACAGTTCTCTATTCAAATCAAAAAAACACCATTTCTACCACCGAGATTTATCAGCACATTTCGATTGCAACGCCTTATATGGAATTGATTGACGAATTTACGCTAGAAGAAATGGTGAATTTTCATTTTAGATTCAAATCTGCAAGAGAGCTACCTACCACAGAGGAAGTCATCGAAAAAATGGAACTACGGGATGCGCGAAAAAAAGTGATTTCTAATTTTTCATCTGGCATGCGCCAACGTCTAAAACTAGCCCTGGCCTTTTTTTCTCAAGCCGAGGTATTGTTTTTGGATGAACCCACAACCAACCTTGACGCCAAATCAATTGATTGGTATTGGAAAAACCTTACTCCAATTTTAGATAAGTCTATTATCATAATAGCCTCCAATCAAGCCACTGAATACCCACAGACAGCCGAAAATATCAATATTTTAAACTATAAATAAGGTTACAAAGTTATCTAGCGGGTGATTAAACATTAATTTTGGATGAATTTCACGCTAAAATCATCAAGTAGATTTTTTTTAACCTTTCCGTTTTAGTAAGTTTAAATTTAAAATAGTTACGAATGAAAGCACTCAAATTTTTAACGCCCATCCTTTCTCTTGGTTTTTTGTTGTTTATAGCTAGTTGTGGGTCAAGCCCCAGTCCTCCAGAGTCTATCCCAGACCAACAATTGGGTAAGCTTTCAAAGACTTGGAAGATTAAAACTGTGACGCTGGATGGCAATGCGGTTACCAATCCGCCTTACACTGGTTTTCAACTCACCATTACTGGCACTAAGGGAAACACTTCCTTCGGATATACTACTACGGGCAGACCTACATTGAGTGCTTGGAAAGCCAGCGGAACTTGGGCTTTTGGCGCAGACCCTGTCACAATGATTACGAGAGACCCAGATAATACTGCTGATAAATTGGATATGACCTATGCGATTGACGCGGCTGGTCAAAATTTACAGATTTCGTTCAACTATCAAGGGAATGGATTCACTCGGACCGATGCTGTAAAAGGAAACTGGGTTTTTACTTTCACGCTATAAATAAATTAGCTCCCGAATTTTTAGTTAACGAAAAAGCCCTGTAAAAAGGGCTTTTTCATTTCAGCACCACTACGGTAATCCCATCACCTCCTCTATCCACGTGTTCGTCTTTGAACGAGGCAACTTCTTTTACTTTCTTTAATTGATCTCTTATCACTTTTCGCAATACACCTTCGCCCTTGCCATGGAGAATTTTTACCTCGCCTTGACCAAGCAAGATGGCATCATCTAAGAATTGATCTAAAATTGGTCCCACTTCCTCTACCCTTTTTCCGCGAATATCGAGATTGGAAACAAACGAAGTTTGCTTTTTCATTACGTCAATACCAAACGATCTTGCTTTTTTTATTGTGGGCGAAACATCGGCTAAATCGCTACGCACCAATTGAGCAAGCTTTAAATGGGATTGCATATTTCCGAATTGAACAACGGTGGAATTTCCTTTGATCGAAAGTAGCGTACCCGTTACTTCTTGCCCAATCATTCTTACCTTATCCCCTTCTCTTAAAGTCACGTCTGCGGTTAGTGGCTTCACTTCACCTTGCGGCTGAACTTTGTTGGCTAAGTCAGTTAGCCCAGCCCGTACTTTACGAGTTTCTTTCTTTTCCGCTTTATTTTCCTGAATGTGCCGAATGGTTTTTTCTATTTCCCGGTTGGTTTCTTTCAATAAATACGAAGCTTCTGTTTTTGCTTTGTTGATTATCTCTTTCTTTTTTGATTCGAGTTCACTTGACAAAGTCTGATACTTGTGTAATTCCTGCTCGAGTTTTTTCTCGTTAAATTGAAAATCGCGTTGCTTCTTTTCCAACTGTTGTTTCTCTTCTGCCACCGACTTCATCAGTGTTTCCAATCCAATCAGTTCTTTGCCAATGACTCGCTCCGCTTTTTCTAAAATGGCATTTGGTAGTTTTGTTTTTCGAGCGATTTCCAACGCAAACGAACTTCCCGGCTTTCCAATTTCTAAGCTGTAAAGTGGCTCTAACTGGTGCGTATCAAACCGCATGGAACCATTCCTAATTCCCGATCTATTCTCAGCAAAGAGCTTTAGATTATAGTAGTGCGTAGTAGCCACGCCCCACACTTTTTTCTCGACTAATCCAGAAAGAATAGCCTCTGCAATACCCCCTCCAAAGTTGGGGTCGGTACCAGACCCAAGCTCATCCATCAACACCAGTGTTTTATGATTGGCATGGGTCAAAAAGAAACCCATGTTCTTAAGGTGAGAACTGTACGTGCTTAAATCATTCTCCATCGACTGCTGATCGCCAATATCAATGAAAATATTTTCAAAAATTCCAAGTGTGGATTTTTCATAAACGGGAACCAAGAGTCCGCATTGACACATGTATTGAATCAAGCCCACTGTTTTTAAACAAACGGACTTTCCTCCTGCATTAGGGCCCGATACCAACAGAAATGGATTTTGATCGGTGAGCTCAATCTCGAGCGGAACTACTTTCTTTTTTCCCTTGAATGACAAATAAAGTAATGGGTGGATTGCCCGCATCCAATTGAGATCGGGTATCTCCACGAGACGAGGTAGTTCAGCATTTATTTCCAGCGCGAATCTGGCTTTCGCCCGAATCAAATCTATTTGACCCAGAAAAAAATAAGCCTTTTGAATTTCAACAATATTTTCGCGCAATAATGCAGTGAGTGATTTTAATATCTTCACTACCTCTCTTCGCTCGGCATAGAACAAATCTCTTATTTCGTTATTAGCCTCCAGCACTTCTGCCGGTTCCATAAAGATTGTCTGACCGGTTGCCGATTCATCCAAAATAAATCCACGCAGTTTTCGCTTGTGTTCAGCCAACATCGGAATAACCAATCGGCCTTCGCGAATGGTGGGCGAAGCACCTTGCGGCACCCAGCCTTGGGAAACCGCTTGACGAAAAAGTTGATCAGTTAATCGTCTTACCTTGCCCTCCTCTTCTCGCAATGATCTCCTCAATCTGGCTAAGTCCGGGCTGGCGTTGTCTTTTATTTTTCCGTGATCGTCAAATTTGGGTTGGATTGATAAAACGAGCTGTTTTGTTAGCCTAACATTCTCACTCAGTTGGTACAGCAACGGATAGCTTTCTTTGTTCTTATCTAAAAATGAGCAGATATCTAGAATAGTCTGAAACGACAAAATGAAAAGTCGAAAACTTTCCTCCTCAATAAAGCTATCTTCAATGGCAATGGTAGAGTATAGTTCCGTGGGATCAAAATAGTGGGAAGCTGGAAATGGCTCTCCTTTTTCAAAAATTTGTTTGAACTCATTATTTTGATCTAGCCAGGTTCTAATTCGAGATTCGTCAGCAGAAAATTGAATATGGTCAACTTGTGTAGTGCCGAGGGAGCTAAGGCAGAGCGCCTTCAACTTTAGCCTAATCTGGTCGAATCCAATCTTTTGTTCAAAATCGGTTGGATAAATCATCAATTTGGTGTTCTCTGTTCGCGCAAACTCAATGAGTCAATGACCGCATCGTATACAGCTTCCATTTCCTTGGGGTGATCCATGTAGTATTGGTAGGTCTTTCTTAAGGTTGAATCGGCCAGATTGTACTTTTTCATGAGCTTCTCTTCATAGGGCATGAATAGTTTCAACGCAGAGTCCTTTTCAATCGGAATATTATCCAACTTGGACTCAGCCAAGTACATCTCTATCAAAAAAGTAGTTAACTCTTCTTTCGTCAAAACTCCTTTTGCCTCTTGGGTTGGCCCGGCACAGGCCGCACACCAAAAAAATAAAAGGATGGTATATTGTTTCATTTAGTCGTGTTCTATCAATCAAAACATCAAAACACGAGCCACGAAATTACGAACTGTTTTGCTATTTTTGAGGTCTTAAAAATTAGGGTTTGAAGGAGCTACTTAAAAAGCTGAGGAAGTACGAAATCCAGATACGCAAGGCCGTGAACAGCCAGATGCAGGGGGATTTTCACTCGATTTTTAAGGGTAGTGGGCTTGAGTTTGACGATGTGCGCCCCTACCAATATGGCGATGACATTCGTTCCATCGACTGGAACGTTTCCGCCAAAGGACATGGCACGTTTGTAAAAACCTTCAAGGAAGAAAAGGAACAGACTATCTTTTTTATTTTGGATGTGAGCGCATCCCAAGACATTGGTAGCCCCGGCAAAACTAAAGTTGACATCGGCAAAGAAGTGTGTGGTGTACTAGCACTATCAGGAGCTAAAGAATCCAGTTCTATCGGATTGATCTGCTATTCAGACGAACGCGAAAAATTCATTAAGCCAAAAAAAGGAATCCAACAGGCGTACGATATCATCTATCACATTATCAAGTTGCAGCCAAAATCCCTAAAAACGAATTTAAGCAAGGCGATTTCGTTCTCGCTTAACTCCATAAAACGGAGGAGCGTGATTGTAATGATCTCCGATTTTATTGACGAAGGGTATCATCAGAATTTAAAGTCACTGGCAAAAAGACACGACCTTGTTATTATCAAAATCAGTGACAAACGTGAAACGGAGTTGCCTAAGTTGGGCATCATTCCCGTGTTGGATAAGGAAAGTAAAAAAACGCTTTGGGTAAATACATCGTTTGGTGGATTTAGAGAAGCCATTGCCTCCCACCATGGATCTAGGCAGCAAGAATTAGCGGAGTTCAGTCGAAAGCACCAGATCAATTTTGTTTCGATTGATACCAACGAAGATTTTGTACCCAAATTATTGAAACTATTTAGAGTGAGGAATAAATCGTTTAAAAGTGTTTGATAGGCTAGTAGTTTCGATTGTCTTTTTACTCATCTTTTCTTTTTCTTCCGCCCAAGAAGCAAAAGTGAATGGCCATTTTGCAGGCGACAGTATCCAGCTAGGCAAGCCCATCTCTTTTTTCCTAACCGCTCGCTACCCACAAAACCAAACCGTCCTTTTTTCAGATTCTACTTTTTCATTTGCACCCTTCGAATTTCAAAACAAAAAGTTTGTCCCAACCGAAACGAAGAACGGGATCAGTTATGACAGCGTCATCTACACGCTCTCTACGTTTGAAATTGACAGTCTGCAAATTTTAAAGCTCCCTATTTTTACCGTGCAAGAAAAAGATTGCACGGCATTCTACTCCGACCCTGACACGGTAGTTTTTTCCAAGTCACTAAAAACTCTTCCCGATTCTGTGCAAATCGCCAAGCTGCCGTTAAAAACAAATACAAACTATTTGAACGTCTCATGGCTTCTCAACTATCCGTTGTTATCAATTATCCTGGGAGTGTTGTTGGTAATTTTAATTGTGTGTTGGATTATTTTTGGAAAAATCATTATTCGTTATTTTAAGATCAAGCGATTATCGAAAAAGCATCACGCATTTTTACAGCAGTTCAACGCAGCCGTAGAAAAAACACAGGCTGGTTTTTCATCCCAATCAACCGAAGCGGTGTTACTGATCTGGAAAAACTACTTAGAGAATTTAATTGATTTTCCATTTACCAAATTTACCACGAAAGAAATTCGAGAAAAAGAAAATGACGAACGCCTAAGCCAATCACTTGGCGCGATCGATCGAATGATTTACGCGAACCAACCCGGAGAAAAACACCACTTCATCAATTTGAAGACATTTAGCGAAGATAAGTTTTACAAGAAACTAGAAAAGTTAAAAAATGGATAGTTCGATCGATCCGTGGTATTCATTGGAATGGTTTACGCCTACTGTACTTCGTAGCTACACATGGGAGGATCGTCTTTTTCTTTACCTAATTTTTGCCGTTCCGCTGCTTTTTATTTTACGCTGGTTGACACGTTATTATTTTAATCAAAAATTGCCAGTAGCGTTGGTGAAAAGTGATTTAAAAAGCTCTCCTCTCAATCTACTGCGTTTCATACCCGAAATTGTTTTATCGCTTTCGCTGATTTTGATCTTGTTAGCCCTCGCGCGTCCCCAGCGCACCAATGAAAAAGTAGAGCAATGGACGGAAGGTATTGATATCATGATCGCGCTCGATATCTCACAGTCGATGCAGATTGAAGATTTTAAACCGAATCGCTTGGAAGCCGCCAAAGTTGTGGCAAGGGATTTCATCAAAGGCCGTCTACAAGATAGGATTGGCTTGGTCGTTTTTTCAGGAGATGCTTTTTCATTAGCCCCGCTCACAACTGACTACGATCTACTTAGAAATTACCTGAACGATGTTTCTTTCGAGATGATAGAATCCCGAGGCACAGCCATCGGAAGTGCGCTGGCCGTTGTTACTAACCGGATGCGCGAATCAGAGTCAAAATCAAAAGTTTGCATTCTGATCAGCGATGGGGATAACACAGCCGGCAATATTGATCCTATCACATCTGCCGAACTGGCTGGCGCCTACAACATCAAACTCTATACAATTGTAGTGGGCAAAGAAGGAATGGTGCCCTATGGAAAAGATTTTTTTGGAAGGCCACAAATGGTAGAAAATACAGTTGATGAAACGACCATGCGCAAAATTGCGGACATTGGCTCTGGTGAATTTTTTCGGGTAACAGACAATGAAGCGTTGAAAAATGTTTTCAAACGCATTGACCAATACGAAAAAGCAGAAATCAAAGAGAGCCGATTTAAAGACACCTCTGATTTCTACTTTATCTATCTAAAGTGGGCAATGATTTTTTTCTTGCTTTGGATGCTGTTGAAGTCTTCTTTCTTGAGCAATGTGTTGCAGGATTGAAAGCGTCTAATGCAACTTATTTATCCTTTCATCTTAGTCGGATCTTGGCGGGAGTCAAAAATTTGGATGATATAAATAACTTGCTATTCTATAAATTACTTTATAATTTCCTTCTATCAGGTAGAGATATTGCTTGTGCTGGTTACTTAGGAATTCCTGTCTAGCTCCAGATTCCGGAAAAGTCTCTAACTGCAAAGCTCTTCCCACAAAGCTAGCGCGCGTTTGCAACGCGTGCTCACCGAAATTATCTTTGAAGTATGTCGGAAAAATATAAGTTTTATGATGCGAAGGGTCTTTACTTTGTAACGCTATCCTAAAGCTAAAGCTAGCGCGCGTTTGCAACGCGTGCTCACCGACATTATCTTTGAAGCATGTCGGAAAAATATAAGTTTTATGATGCGCAGGGTCTTTACTTTGTAACGCTATCCTAAAGCTAGCGCGCGTTTGCAACGCGTGCTCACCGACATTATCTTTGAAGCATGTCGGAAAAATATAAGTTTTATGATGCGCAGGGTCTTTACTTTGTAACGCTATCCTAAAGCTAGCGCGCGTTTGCAACGCGTGCTCACCGACATCATCTTTGAAGCATGTCAGAAAAATATAAGTTTTATGATGCGCAGGGTCTTTACTTTGTAACGCTATCCACTGTAGGCTGGGTAGACCTTTTCACCCGATGGGAGTTAAAGCATGTAATCATTGACTCGTTGCGATACTGTCAAAAAGAAAAAGGCCTAGTGATTCACGCATGGTGTCTCA
>Ga0226658_10000264_pt1 | contig 24298 bp, 23 predicted proteins | sample OliLak19BULKMAT1_FD_169091 | JGI IMG/M metagenome (GOLD analysis project Ga0226658, IMG submission 169091) | Freshwater microbial mat bacterial communities from Lake Vanda, McMurdo Dry Valleys, Antarctica - Oligotrophic Lake LV.19.BULKMAT1 (v2)... | ecosystem: Environmental > Aquatic >... | reverse complement strand
GGGGGCCGGCCGTTTCAAACTTGAGCGTGCTCAGGTTGAAGTGCTTGAGAATTGGCCCCTCGATGAAGGTGACGTCTTGGATGTTTTCGAGCGGGATGGTTTTTTCCACTTGCACAAGAATGCCCTTGCGAAAGCGAATCGACTTGTCGGTGAGTTCGCATTCGAGCTTATCGAAGTAGTGTCGCGCCCACCACTGCCCGAGACCGAGAAACCAGACGATGGCCACCGGGATGCCGATGATGGTGCAGATCATGGTCAGACCAATGGTCGCCACCAGATAAGGCCGAATCAGCGGATTGAAGGCGGCGTGTACCCCACCTTCTGCAGCGTTGGCGAGCACGGCTGTCATGGATGAGCATTTTCTCGGGTTGACTGCATGGATTATTTGGCGGCCTGAAAGTCGGCGAGCGTCGGGCCGCCTTTTTTCAACGCGCGCTTGTACGCTGGACGCGCTTCCATGCGCTTTTTGAAATTGAGCAGGTGTGGGTAGGTTTTCTTGGTGCGCGACAGCGCCGCGTCAACCGCAAAGCTCATCTGAAAGTCGGCAATCGTCAAGTCGTCGCCAGCAAACCAATGGCTTTTGCTCAGGTGATCTTCCATGAAATCGAGCGCTGTGTTGAGATTCGGATCAATCAGCTTTCCAATGACCGCCGTCGAAATGCCCTTGGCGACCGGCCGCACAAAAAACGGCATCGGCTGCGTCGGGATGGTGGCGAACACCAGCTTCATCACCAACCAGTTCATCAATGAGCCTTCCGCGTAGTGCATCCAAAAGCGGCACTGCCGATGCGCTTTGCTGCCCGCTCTTGGCAGCAGATGGGCGAGATCAGTTTCGGCGTTCTTGCCGTACGTCTCGGCCAAGTACTCGATGATCGCGCCCGATTCGGCAATGACTTCACCGTCATCTTCAATTACCGGCGACTTGCCGAGCGGATGAATTTGCTTGAGTTCGGGAGGCGCCAGCCGCGTCTTCGGATCGCGCTTGTAGATTTTGAGCTCATACGGAACGTCGAGTTCTTCGAGGAGCCACAAGATGCGTTGCGAGCGGGAATTTTCGAGGTGGTGAACGGTGATCATGCGCGGGCTTTCGTGGGGGATGGCAGCATCCTGCCTGCGATGCAAGTATTACGCAAGGCGAAAAAAAACAGCCCCGCACTTTCGTCCGGGGCTGCTGCGGAGTTCGCGGGATAACGGTCGCGCGATGCTTAGAAATTCGCCTTGAACTGCGCACCCCAGAAGCGTGGCTCGTTGATGAAGCCAGTCAGGTTGTTGAAGTCGATACCGCCGACCACGCGAATCTGGTTGGTGATGTTGCGGCCGTAGATCGCTGCTTCGTACTTGCCACCATCCCACTTGTAGCCAAAACGAAGACCGGTTTCGCTAAGCGCTTTACCGGTGTACTCGCGTGACTCGTACAAGAAGAAGTTGATCTTGCTGCGATAGGTGACATCGGTATAGACAAAGTACTCACCGCCAGCGACCGGGAAGGAATACTTGAGCGTCATGTTGCCAACGTATTTCGGTGCCTGCGGTAACGCATTACCGTTGATCGAGAACGTGCCCGGACGGCCAACCGCTGCCGGGTCGAGCACCGTGCAGGGCGCACCGCACGCCTGAATGGCGAGGTTCGGGTCTTTGATCTTGGTGTCGTTCAAGCTGCCGCCAAGGGTCAGCAACAGGTTGTCCGTCACAAAGGCTTGGAAATCAAACTCGGCGCCGCTGCCCTCGGTCTTGGAGGCATTGAGCAGACGGTTGAAGTTGGTTGCACCACCCACCGCAGTGATTTGCTGATCCTTCACTTCATAGCGGAACACGTTGGCCGACAGTCTGGCGCGTTTGTTCAGCAGGTCGGTCTTGACGCCAGCTTCATACGAAACAACTTTCTCCGATCTTGCCTCGGAGAGCGTGTCGCCAAACAGTAGACGACCCTGGATTGATGGCGCGCGGAAGCCGGTGGCGAGGCGCGCATAGACGTTGGTGTCTTTGCTGAGCTGCAAGGTTGCCGCCAGATCGCCGCTAACGTTGGTCGCGCGTGGATTGGCCTTTAGCAACGGCGTGGTGTTTGAAGCGCCGAAGAAGGTGATCGGTGACACAAAGCGTTGCGCCGTAAAGTCCTTCTTGTCGTTGGTATAACGCAGACCGGCGCGGACATTCAGCGCAGATGTGACATCGGCGTTGACCGAACCAAAAAACGCATACGCCTTGTTCTGCTGCTGCTGGCGGGCGTAACCGTTTTGTGGATTGCCCGGTGCCAGCGAGGAGAAATTCAAGCTGTCGATGGTGATGTCTTCGTCAAAGTAATACGCACCAAGCAACCATTTCATCGGGCCCGTGCCCTTTGATTCCAGGCGGAATTCCTGCGTCAACTGGCGGTGGCTAGGCAAACCATCGGCAGATTCGGCGTCGAACGGAATGACGCCAGGTGCGCTGCCGGTGGGCAGGAACACCGCACCGAAGCCGCCATCAATATCGCCACGCGAGAACGAGGTGACCTTCTCAAGGCCGGTGATCGAGTGCAGTGTCGCGCCACTGAGCTCCCATTTGAGGCGCATGCTGCCGCCGTTGTTGGTCACGTCCTGTTGGTTTTTGCCGTCTTGGAATACCTTGGTTTCGTCAAAGCTTGCCACCAGATCATTGGTGCCGCGCTGAATGATGTTGGCGCGGAACACGCGGGCCGAACCGCTTAAGTCACGGTTGTGGAAATTAAACAGCGCGCTGAACGTCTCGCTCGGTTTGTAGAGCATCTGCAAGCGGAACGCGTTGTCCTGATAGCCCTCCAGACGACCGGTCGGACCGGCACGCTGATTGAGCACCCAGCCGTCACGGTCCTGCAATTGCATCGACAAGCGGATCGCGACGTCTTTGTTGAGTGGCAAATTCAGCGCGCCCTCGATGCTGGAAGTGTTGTACTTGCCGTAGCTGAGGTTGGCGAAGCCTTCCTGGACGAAGCGCGGCTTGGCCGATTCAAACTTGATCACACCGGCCGGCGAATTGCGGCCGAACAAGGTGCCTTGCGGCCCGCGCAGCACTTCGACTTGCTCGATATCAAACAGCGGGAAGCCCTTCAGAATCGGGTTCTCCTGCACCACGTCGTCGAACACCAGCGACACCGGTTGGGAGGCGTTGAGGTCGAAGTCACCATTGCCGAGGCCGCGGATATAAAAGCGCGGAAACGCGCGACCGAAAGAGGATTCGATATTCAGGCTCGGCACCCGTGCGGCCAGCATACGGATGTCCTGACCGCCGGAATTAATCACGTCGAGCGCATCGCCGCGCAGGGCGGTGATTGAAGACGGAACGTCTTTGATGTTTTCCTCACGCCGCTCTGCGGTCACGGTGATGGTCTCTAACTTGCCGGCTTCGGCTTTTTCTGTTTTCTTGGCTTCCTGCGACTGTGCCGAGGTGACAAACAACATGGCGGTAGTCGAAATTGCCGCAGCGACGCTGAGGCTGATTCGGGAACGTCGAGGGGTGCTCTGGTGGGCACTTGTCGCGGTGGGCATGAGGGCTCCTAAAAGGGGAATGGTGAAAGTGGGGAGGGGACGCGAAAGCCGGGCGGGAGACTGCAAATTTTGTTGTTTTTTGTGCTGCGCAAATTTTAAGGCGCAACGACGTTCAGTGACAGTTTGGCGAACGAATTGTGACGACGCTGCGGCGCAAATACAACGGCGGCTACAATTGCGACGTCGCTCAAGGGATTGCAAAACTTCAGGATGCATTCAAGACACGCCTCTAGGCCGCTGAACTTAAAACACTTTTGCAAGGATGACAAAAATATGACAGCCAAATTCAGTCGCGCCGCGCGGGCCAGTGTCACGGTTGGCACCAGTTTTTTCTTGACATCCGCCTTCGGGCAGGCCGTCCCCGCACCGCCCAATGTGGCACCCTACCAAAGCTATGCAGAAATACTCGCCGCCGCTCCGGCTACCGCGTGGCGTACACCGGATCCACAGAATGTGATTTATCTGGAGATCCCTGCCGGTCGAGTGGTGATCGAGCTTGCCCCACATCTGGCACCGGACCATGTGGCCAATATCCGTACCTTGGTCCGCGAGCATTACTTTGATGGGCTGGCAATCGTGCGCTCGCAAGACAACTACGTCGTGCAATGGGGCGAGCCGGTCGACACGATTCCACCCAAGGCGATGAAAACGGCGAAAAAGAATTTGCCGCCGGAGTTTGAACGCTTGCTTTCGCCAGCCGAGTTTGGCGCGTTTGCGTTTGATCGATTGCCCGATGTTGACGGCTATGCGCCGCAGGTGGGCTTCGCGTCGGGCTTCGCCGCAGGGCGCGATCCTAAGCGCCAGGCGGTCTGGCTGGCGCATTGCTATGGCACGATTGGGGTCGGGCGTGGCGGTGAGGCGACTTCCGGAAGCGGCGCGTCTTTATACGCGGTGACCGGCCATGCGCCGCGGCATCTTGACCGCAATATCACCGTGGTCGGACGCGTGTTGCAGGGCATGCCGTTGTTGTCGGTGATGCCACGCGGTACCAAGGCGCTCGGCTTCTATGAAAAAGCCAGCGAATACGCGCCGATCAAATCCATCCGCATCGCCGCCGACGTGCCGCTAATGGAGCGTACGGAGTTGGAAGTGATCCGTACCGATACGCCGACGTTCACGCGCGCCGTTGACGCGCTACGCAATCGCGGCGGCGACTGGTTTAAAGTGCCGGCCGGGCACGTCGAACTGTGCAATGTGCCGCTTGCGGTGCGGGTGAAACCAGCCAAGTAGCCCGTCATGCGTCCCGACACGCGGTTAGCGGGGGTTAATGCGGGTCGGTTGCTGCGCCTAGCCGTGACCCGCAATACGCTGCGCTTCTTGCGGGCGACAAATCATTCCGTCACCAATACGATTTTGCCGACCACGCGGCGCTGCATCATATCGTTAAGTGCGTCGGCCGCGCGCTCCAGCGGATAGGTCGCTGAGATCAACGGCCGCAGCTTGCCCTGCATCAACAGGCCGAACAACGCCTGCATGTTTTGCGCAAAGGCAGCCGGCTCGTTTTTCACGAACGCTCCCCAAAACACCCCTACAATTGAAGCGCCCTTGAGTAGCGTCAGATTGAGCGGAATTTTCGGGATGTCGCCAGCGGCAAACCCGACCACCAAATGACGGCCTTTCCAAGCGAGGCTGCGTAGCGCTGCCTCAGTGTATGCGCCGCCGACCGGGTCGTACACCACATCGACGCCGCGCTTGTTGGTCAGCGCGTTGATTTTTTCGCGTAGATCACCGTTGCTGTAATTGATGGTTTCATCGGCACCATGCTGCTTGCAAATGGCGAGCTTGTCGTCCGTCGACGCGGCAGCAATCACGCGCGCACCAAGCGCTTTGCCGATTTCGCAAGCAGCGAGTCCCACACCACCGGCCGCACCCAGCACCAGCAGCGTTTCGCCGGGCTTGAGCTGAGCGCGATCTTTCAGCGCGTGGTAGGAGGTGCCATAGGCGAGTACGAACGACGCTGCGAGCGGGAACGGCACTCCCGTTGGAACTGGCATCACCTGCGTGGCGGCGCAGCGGACCGCCTCGGCAAAGCCTCCCCAACCGATGAAGGCAATCACCGCCTCACCCACCTTGACGTTAGTGACACCTTCACCGAGCGACTTGATGACCCCGGCGACTTCACCGCCTGGCGAGAATGGAAAGGGCGGCTTGAACTGGTACTTACCCTGCACGATCAAGGTGTCGGGAAAGTTCACACCACACGCCTTCACGCTGACAATCACCTCGCCGACAGCAGGCATCAGTTCGGTCACGTCTTCGACGACCAACGTATCCGGCATGCCAAATGATTTGCAAAGCACTGCTTTCATCGAATCTGTTCTCCGTTGTAATGCGTATTCATGGATGGTGTTGCTGGCGCTATCCGGCATTATGCAATCCTGTGTAGCATCACTAAATTCTTGCCAATCGAAGGAGTGGAAGATGTTTGGAAAAATTGCGGTCAGCTTGGTCGTCGCGTTGTTGTTGGGTTTCGGTTTGGTCACGCAGCTTAGTGCCGCGCCGGTCGACACCACCCCGGAAGTAAACGCCGAAGACAAGAACTTTGAAGCCGGCAAGAAAGCGATTGCCGCCAAAAAGTGGAACGAGGCGGTTACCGCATTCAAAAAAGTCGTCGCGGCAGACCCGGAAAGTGCCGACGCGCACAACTATTTGGGCTATGCGTATCGCTGGACGGGCAAGATGGACGAGTCATTCAAGCACTACAACATCGCCTTGAAACTCAGCCCCAATCACCGTGGTGCGCACGAGTACATCGGCATGGCCTATCTGAAAGTACACCAGCCGGACAAGGCGAAAGAGCACCTCGCCCGCTTAGAGAAAATCTGCGGCAAGAAGTGCGAAGAGTACGACGATCTGGCCAAGGCGATCGCGGGCTATACGCCGAAGAAGTGAGTCGGCGGTCGGTGACTTTCGGGGATTACTGTATGCCTCAAAATTGTGTCTCCCCGGCCCCCGATTCAAGCATTCGAGGACAGGCTCCGGCCGGGGGCCAAGTATTCAGTTCGATGAATCAACCGACTTGGATACCGGCCTTCGCCGGTATGACAGTTTTTTGAAGTTGGCCTTTGGGCGACCACTAATAAAAGCGGGCGTTTCCAAGCAAAATCGCGTCAAAACGCCCGCCAAATAAGGCCCTAGATTTCGGTTGACGTCTTTCTAAATGAAAGCGATGCGTTCCGAAGAAGCTTGTTTGCCGTATTCATCCGTGCATTGAGGCAATCGCACTCAGCGTCATCTGGTTGGCTGTGACCGCATTTTCCCGCTACTCCGCGTCGACCTGCCGGATATGAACGCAGATGCGCCTCTATTCCGCGTCGCCCTGCTTGGAGGGCTGCGCGAGATCGAACGCGGGCAGTGCCATCGCGCGGTGGTAAATGTCCATGATGGTGGGAAAGGCGTCCAGCGAGCAGGCGAAGCGGTTGGCGTTGGTCACTTGCGGGACGAGGCAGATGTCGGCGATGGTCGGCGCTTCGCCGACGCAAAAAGTTGACGCGGTCGCTCGTCGTACCAGCATCGTTTCGAGCGCGGTAAAGCCTTCGTCAATCCAGCGGCAGTACCACTTGGTGCGGCCCGCCTCATCGACCTGTAATTCGTTTTTCAGATAGGACAAGATGCGCGTGTTGTTCAGTGGATGGATGTCGCAGGCGATCAGCTGCGCGATCTGACGTACGACGGCACGATCTTCGGCGCTGGCGGGAAGCAGTGGTGGATCGGGATACTTTTCATCAAGATATTCGATCATCGCCAACGACTGTGAAAGCGAAAAATGCGGTGTGACCGCAGCGTCGATGAGGAACGGCACAAACCCCTGAGGGTTGAGCGCCTTGTACTCCGCACCGCGCTGCTCGCCTTTCACCAAATGCACATAACGCCGCTCCGGCGTCAAACCTTTGAGGTTGAGCGCGATGCGCAGCCGGTAGGACGCAGAGGAGCGGAAGTAGTCGTAGACGATCATGGGTTTGTCATGTGGGTCTTTATAATGGACCGATGAAGTATAGCCATGTACCCACCAACGCCATTCTGGATACGACGACAGCGCTGCGGTTTTCGCAAACGTCGTTCACGCGCGAGCGTCTTTTGCGCTGGGTGGCGAGTAGCGATGCGATCGCCGCCTCGGGCGATGAGCGCTTCGCAGACGACGGTGAAACGCTGCTCATGGTGCCGCGTGATCGCCCGCTCAAGCCGGCTGCGGTTCTCGTGTTGGTCGTCAACCACCACGTCCCAACCATCGTCTTTACGCAACGCACCACGCACCTGACCGACCACGCCGGCCAGATCAGTTTTCCGGGCGGGCGCGTGGAGCCGCACGACGTAAATACCGCCGCCACGGCATTGCGCGAGGCGCACGAAGAGACGGGCGTTGACCCGGGTGCCATCGAAATTCTCGGCACGCTCCCTCACTACACCACCGGTACCGGCTATCGCATCACGCCGGTGGTCGGTTGGGCGCCATCGGCATTGCGCTACAAGCCCGACCCTTCGGAAGTCGAAGAAGTGTTCGAAGTGCCCGCACCGTTTTTGCTCGACCCGGCCAATCACCGCCAAGAGTCGGCGATGTACAAGGGCCGCATGCGCAACTATTACGCGATTCCGTTTAGCGAGCGCTACATTTGGGGCGCAACGGCGGGAATGTTGATCACCCTCTCGCGCGTGGCCGCGCACGCCGAAGGCTGGGGTCATGCCGAGCCAGTATCGATGGCACTCGACTCGGCCTAGGTCTAGGTTGGGCAAGGTGTGTTTGCCCAACAAGCGGTCGTTGCGTTGGGCTTCGCTCAACCTAAGCTAAGTTCTGTGTTCATAGCTCGCTCCACAATCGCCACCGTGGTTGACTTCCCCCTTTGGAAAAGGGGGATCGAGGGGGATTTGCAGCGCCGGTATCAACCCGATTCCCGTTCACAAGTTGTTTTCAAATCCCTCCAGCCTCCCTTTTCCAAAGGAAGGAGTCGGCTCGGCAAGTTTGCCCAACGATCAGTCGCAACCAATCGATATCGCTGTTGGACTTCGCTGAGCACAACCTGCTCCATATTCGTCACTGTCGTTGACTTCCCCCTTTGGAAAAGGGGGATCGAGGGGGATTTGCAGCGCCGGTATCAACCCGATTCCCGTTCATCAGTTGTTTTCAAATCCCTCCCAGCCTCCCTTTTCCAAAGGAAGGAGTCGGCTCGGCAAGTTTGCCCAACGATCGGTCGCAACCAATCGGTATCGCTGCTGGACTTCGCTAAGCTCAACTCAACTCGCTCCACATTCGTCAGTGTCGTTGACTTCCCCCTTTGGAAAAGGGGGATCGAGGGGGATTTGCAGCGCCGGTATTAACCCGATTCCCGTTCATCAGTTGTTTTCAAATCCCTCCCAGCCTCCCTTTTCCAAAGGAAGGAGTCGGCTCGGCAAGTTTGCCCAACGATCGGTCGCAACCAATCGATATCGCTGCTGGACTTCGCTAAGCACAACTTGCTCCATATTCGCCACTGTCGTTGACTTCCCCCTTTGGAAAAGGGGGATCGAGGGGGATTTGCAGCGCCGGTACGAACTCGATTCCCGTTTATCAGTTGTTTCAAATCCCTCCCAACCTCCCTTTTCCAAAGGGAGGAGTCGGCTCGGCAAGTTTGCCCAACGATCGGTCGCAACCAATCGATATCGCTGCTGGACTTCGCTAAGCACAACTCAACCTGAGGTTTGTGCTCACCCCAGATTACGACGGGGCCGGTGGGTCAGCGGGAAGTTGGGCTTCGCGACGCTCGACCCAACCTACAGCTTGTGTGAGCCGACCATGAGGCGTTCGTACTGATCGTACTTCTCTTCGAGCGCGCCGTCTTTACCGGGCGAACGCTTCACGCTGATCCACACTTCGGTTGGAAACGTGGCGGCGGTTTCGGCGGTGTAATCGATTTCCTCTTCGGCGACCGCGCGCGCGGTTTCAAAGTCGGGTGCCTTCCAGTCAAACAGCAGGTGCTGCGCGAGTTGGTCTTTGAAGATTTCCAGATCGGCGTCAGTCACTTCCACAACCTCGGCCAACGTGACCCGCGCGCGGCGGGTGATCGACAGAAACGACTCATCGCAATAGCAGCGCGGATCACACCGATAGCCTTCGGCAAGATTGCACACCGTAAAGCCACCCGTGCATACCCATTCGTCCTCATCGCAGGCGGCGCTGGTTTTGTAGAGTTCGGCGTCGGAGTCATCCAGACGTACGGCTTTGAGAAACTTTGGCATGGTTATCCAGCGAAAAATTGAGTTCAGAGTTCAGTGTTGACCGAAGCGCGTCTTGAGGCGCTCCATTGTTTCGATTAGTTTTGCCCGCGTGCCGGGTTCGAACGCCGAGTGTCCGGCGTCGTTGATGATGTGGTAGTCGACCTCCGGAAAGACGCGCACCAGATCGTCGGCAGAGACGATCGGGCAGACCACATCGTAGCGCCCTTGCACGATGGTGGTCGGGATATGCCGGATGCGGCCGACGTTATCGAGCAGAAAGTTGTCGGGCAGAAAGATATTGTTCATGAAGTAGTGGGACTCCATGCGCGCGAGTCCCAAGGCGACACCGTCACTACCGAAGTTGGCAACAATCATGTCGTTCGGAATCAGGCTGGAACACGAGCCCTCGTAGATGCTCCAAGCGCGCGCGGCTGGAATATGCACGGCAGGATCGGGGTCGGTGATCAACGCGTAATAGGCCTTGAGAATGTTGCCGCGCTCGCTCTCCGGCAGGTGACCGGCAAACTTGTGCCACGCCTCTGGAAAGATATTCTTGAGGCCAGTCAGAAACCAGTCGATTTCAGATTGCCGACACAAGAAGATGCCGCGCAGCACCAGCGCCATCACCCGATTGGGGTGGTGTTCCGCGTAGGCCAGCGCCAAAGTCGAACCCCACGAGCCACCAAACACGATCCACCGAGGTATGCCTAACTTTTCGCGCAGGCGCTCAATGTCGTTAATCAGGTGTGGCGTGGAGTTGTCGGTCAGTTCGCCGAGCGGCGTTGAGCGGCCCGCACCGCGCTGGTCAAAAATGACAATACGGTAGAAGGTCGGGTCAAAAAACTGCCGGTGGGCGGCCGACGAACCTGCACCGGGACCGCCATGCAGAAACAGCACCGGCACGCCGTTCGGGTTGCCGGACTGCTCGAAATGCATGGTGTGGACGCCGTCAAGGACCAGTCGGCCGACCTGAAACGGCGCAATCGGCGGGTAAAAGTCGGTCCTAAAGGTCATGGGAATCATGGATTTGCGGCGAAAACGCGGAGATTACCGTCAAGGGTAGCAGATTGGCCATTGATCCCGGTCGCGTCATTTTATGTTGCAGCGCAGTACAATTGGGCGTGAGTGGTTGCTGGCAGCGTTGTTGGCCCTAATGCCCGGCTCTTATCGGGGCTTTAGCGCGAACGCGATGTGTCACCATTAGCTTGCGCGGTTTGGTGATCGCTTTCTTGTAGGCCGGTCGTCTGAACCAATTTCAGGCCGACGCAACGTATTGCGTATTGGCAGCACCCAGGAGACTTATCGATGTTGTATCAAATGCACGAATTCCAGCGTTCCATCATGGAGCCATGGCGGTGGTGGGCGCAGGCCAGTGTCGATGCGCTGCAAAATCCGCTGTCGCCCCTGTCGTTGGTGCCAAGTTCGAATCGGGCCGCAGCCGGATTCGACCTGATGCTGCGCCTCACCGACCGCTACGAGCGGCCACCATTCGCCATCACCCAAGTACAGGTGGATGGCAAACCGGCGGACATTAGCGAGTCGGTATTGCTGGATAAGCCGTTTTGCCAGCTTCGGCACTTTGCCAAATCGACATCGCGCAAAGGTGAGCCGCATGTGTTGGTCTTCGCACCACTGTCGGGTCATTTCGCGACGTTGCTGCGCGATACCGTGCGTACCATGCTGCCGGATCACGACGTCACCATCACCGACTGGAAAGATGCGCGCGAAGTGTCGCTGGCCGAAGGGCCGTTTCACTTCGACGATTACGTTGCTTACGTGCAAGAGTTCATTCGCGTCATGCAACAGCGCGCCGGTGGCAAATTGCACATCGTGTCGGTCTGTCAGCCGACTGTGCCGGTGTTGGCGGCAGTCGCGCTGATGGCGGCACATGGTGAAAAACTGCCAACCAGCATGACCATGATGGGCGGGCCGATCGACACGCGCAAGAATCCGACGTCGGTCAACGATTTCGCCACTCGCAAGCCGCTGTGGTGGTTCGAGGCGAATGTCATCCAGCGCGTGCCGGTGAAGTATCCGGGTGCCATGCGCCGTGTTTACCCCGGCTTCTTACAGCTGGCAGGCTTCGTGGCGATGAACCCTGAAAAGCATATGGAATCGCATCAGGAGTACTACAAGCACCTCGTCGCAGGCGATGGCGAATCGGCTGAATCGCATCGCCGCTTCTATGACGAATACAACGCGGTGATGGATCTGCCGGCCGAGTACTACCTCGATACCATCGTGCACGTGTTTCAGAAGCAGAGCCTCGCCCGCGGGTCGTTGGAGGTCGCCGGTGAGTTGGTGAATCCGGCGGCGATCCGCCATACCGCGTTGTTTACCATCGAGGGTGAGCTCGATGATATTTCCGGAAGCGGACAGACGGCGGCCGCGCATACGCTGTGCAGCAATCTGCCGGCCGCGCGTGGCCAGCACCTGACGGCACCGGGCGTCGGCCACTACGGCATCTTTTCGGGCCGCAAGTACCGCGAAACGATTTACCCCAAGATTCGCGACTTCATTAAGAAACACCATCGTTGATATGACCGACCAGCCGAAAACGCCGCCACTGCCTGACTACTTCGAGTTGTTGCGCGCCATGACCGGCGGCTCGCCTGCGGCGGCGGGCTTCGCTGGACTCGGCGGGCTGGGCGGACTCGGCGGTCCTGGCGGTGTGGCCAACAATGCCGCGGCGGCCTTCGCCGGGATTCCCGCCATGGATCCCGATGAAATCGACAAGAAGATTCGCGAGCTGGAAGTGGTGCACATGTGGCTTAGCGGCCAGGCAAGCGCCGTTGAGATGTCGATCAAGGCGATGCAGTATCAGCGCGATATGCTCTTGCAGATGGGGAGCGCGCGTGAGGCGGCGGGCAGTGCCTTCTCGGCAGACGACTTCGCCAAGGTTGCGGCGGCGTTCAACCCTAGTGCGTGGATGGCGCAGATGGTGCCAGCGGATTCGAATGCGGCCGCCGCCGATCGCGCGAAGCGCGCCGCGACAAAGCCCGGCGGCCGATCTACAAAACGTAAGTCCTAGCGGCAGCAGCCCGCGGCTACGCGACGCCACTTTGGTCTACCTCCAATGATCTACCGTCTGACCCTTCAGGCGCACTGGCAGCGGGCGCAACGTGATGGCATGTTTGCGAGTGAGGATCTGGCCAAGGAAGGCTTCATTCATTGCTCCGAGCGGCACCAGATATTACGCACCGCGAACAAGTACTTCGCGCAGGCAACAAGTTTGCTGGTTCTTGAAATTGACGAGGCGGCGCTGGGTGACAAGTTAAGACGCGAAGATTTAACCGGAAGCGGAATGTTTCCGCATGTCTACAGCGAGATTCCGATCACCGCGATCGCGGCAGTGCATTTGCTCGAGCACAACGAAGCAACCGGTTGGCAATTGCCACCCTCGCTGGCAGGTTAGAGGCGTGCCATTCGTTCGACGCGACAGCGAAAAAAGATGCAAAGTGCACAAAGTGCACAAAGTGCACAAAGAGCACAAAGAGCAATAGGGACGGGCGTTTTCAGCCAAAAATGCCCGGAAACGCCCGCCAGATGGCGAGTTTCTAGTCGGAGAACACCAGCAGCTGCACGAACAATTGAATCTTCGTGTTGACAGACGGTGGCACCGAGGTGAATTCCACACCGGTCAGGATCCGTTCATCGCGTGTTTTTTGATTGACGACTTTGCCGTAGATGTTCTCGGCCAGATAGCTCACGTGCGATAAATCAACGGAAATTTTCATTTCTGTCATCGGTGGTTGCGGGGCTGCCAATTGGACCAGAACGCCGTGATAACCGATATCGTGGATGACCCCCTGCAACAATTCGGGCAGCACGATGCCGCTACAAATCAGCTGATAGCTGAATGGAAGTCGCACTTCTACGCGGTGGCTGCGGCGGATCTCTTGGCGCGGAACCTTGAGGCCTTTGGTCGGAATCGACAGCACCTCGCGTACACCAACGGTCTGTGACTTGCCCTTGACATGCACGGTCATGGGCTCCGAGGTTTCGACGAAATCGCGGCAGCATTCATAGGTGCTGTTACTGATCAGTACCTGGCCGCGCAGGCTGAATGCTTCGATGCGCGAGGCAAGGTTCACTTCGTCGCCGATCACGGTGTACTCGGAGTACACATCCGATCCGAGAACACCGGCCAGCACTTCGCCGGTGTTGATGCCGATACCCATGTAGAGCTCGGGAAGGTTTTGCCGGCGGTGTTCCGTGTTGAGTTCCTGCATTTTGGTTTGCATTTCGACGGCGCAGGACAGTGCCCGTGCAACGTCATCATCGCGTTTGGTGAGTGCACCGAACAGCACCATGATGGCGTCGCCCATGAATTTATCGATGATGCCGCCGTGTTTGAAAATGATCTCGCTCATACGAATGAGCAGCGGGTTCAACATCTGGATGACGGTGCCCGCGGGAAACTCGGAGGCGATGGCGGTGAATCCGCGCAGGTCGGCGAGCAGAATTGTGACTTCGCGTGACTGGAAGTCGGAGTGTTCCTCGACCGGTTTATGGATATCGGTGGTGACCAGCTCGGCCTCGATTTCGCGCAACGCGTGACGCGACAGATCCTGTCCGGTTTCGTGCAGGACGATCTTGCGTATGCGGCTTATTGTTCTTGGGATGGAGTGCGACTTCATCTGGCTGCAAGTTTGGAAAACACAGGGCTGTCGTCTTGGCGCTGATACTGCCTGATTGTGCCCTATTTCTGCGCCGCCGTCGCTTCGGGAAAACCCGCGACGGCATGGCGCGCCCGTTGCCGCGAGTCAGAAACCTGTTTCAGGCGTTTGGCAGGCGGGAGAAGGCGATATAGGTCTCGCTGGTATTGATGAGTTGCGCATCAACGAAGCGCACGTTGGCACCCGGCGGGCCGTTGTGACACCAGGCGACAATGCGATCGATGGCATCCTCGTCACCCTGAATGAGCGCCTCGACATCGCCGTTGGCCAGATTGCGCACCCAGCCGGTGACGTCCAGCGCCTGCGCCACCAGTCGCAGCGAATCGCGATAGCCGACCCCCTGCACGCGGCCGCTGATGATGGTGCGAACCGAGATGGGATTCATTCGTCAGCCGACACTTTTTTGCTGCGTGTCGTTTTGACCACGGCGCGCGTCTTTTTTTCGCCGATGCGCCGCTCTTTCGAGGCGCGCGTCGGCTTGGTGGCAAGGCGCTTTTTTGGCACGTGGTTGAGCCGCTTCAGTTTCTCAATCAAGCGCGTGAAGGCAATCTCCTTGTTTCGAAATTGCGAGGGTGAATCTTGGGCGATCACCACCACACCCGAAGGCCCATGCGTGAGACGAATTGCAGAGTTAGTCTTGTTGACGTGCTGCCCGCCGGGACCCGACGCGCGAAAAGTGTCCAACCGAACCTCGGACTCCAACACTTCGCGGTCAAGTGAATACTTGGGGTGGGGTGTGGTTTCGTCCATAGGAAGGCGAATACAACTCAACTTGGACCCCCGCCTTCGCGGGGGCGATGCATCCGTTTCCAATCGCGGCGGGTCTACGTCTCTTGCTCTTCGACGGAATGCGTTATTTGATTCGCATTCCAGGTACCGCACCCGAATCCGGTGCCAGCAGGTAAATGCTGGTGCCGTCTCCGGCCGCAAGCACCATGCCCTGCGATTCACCAAAGCGCATCTTGCGCGGTGCCAGATTGGCGACCATTACGGTGAGTCGCCCGATCAGCTGCTTCGGGTTGTAGGCGACGCGAATACCGGCAAACACTTGTCGCTGCTCGATGCCTAAATCGAGCGTCAGACAAAGCAGTTTGTCAGCGTCGGCCACATACGCGGCATCGAGGATCTTGGCAACGCGCAAATCGATGCGGCCAAAATCGTCGATGGAAATGGTCTCGGCGACCGGCTGGATAACAATTGGCTTCGGCGCTTCGACGGGTTGCAGCGCAAACTCGGTTGGCTGCAACGCTTCGTCGTTGGCGGGTGCGGACGTCGCTTTCGCACTCGGCGTGGTAACCGGCGGAGCAGCGTCTTTCGCAGCGTCTTTTGGTGCGTCAAGCAGAGCGTCGATTTGTTTTGGGTCGATACGAGACATCAAGTGCTTGTAGGGATTGATCCGATGATCGGCCGGCAGCAGCCGCGTTGTGTCAGACCAATCATAACCCTTTACGTTGAGAAATGCAGCGGCGTCTGTTGTCAGCTTTGGCAGGATCGGCGCGAGGCAAGCGGTGAGCAAATGAAACGCGTTAATGATGATCGAACATGCCTTGTGCAGGGCGGCATTGTTGGCGTCGTTTTTCGCGAGCTCCCACGGCTTCTCTGCATCGACAAATCCGTTCACCACGTCGGCAAGTTCCATGATCTTGCGGACGGCCTTGCCAAATTCGCGACCGTCGTAGAGCGCGGCAACTTCGCCCGATGCGCCGATGATGGTTGAGAGAACCGGATGCTGTGCATCAACCTTCAGCAGCCTGCCTTCGAATTTTTTGTGCAGAAATCCTGCCGCGCGGCTGGCGATGTTGATGTATTTGCCGATCAGGTCGGCATTCACGCGGGCCAGAAAATCAGCGGGATTGAAGTCCAGATCTTCGACGCGGTCATTCAGTTTGGCGGCGATGTAATAGCGCAACCACTCGGTGTTAAGTTTGAGGTCGAGGTATTTGGTCGGCGTCGGACCAAAGCCACGCGATTTCGACAGCTTCTCGCCGGTCACCTGTAGGAAGCCGTGAACGAATACGTTGTTAGGCTGTTTGCGCCCCGCAAAATGCAGCATCGCCGGCCAAAACAGCGTGTGGAAATAGACGATGTCCTTGCCGATGAAGTGGTACTGCTCGACCTTCTCGTCGGCGAGGAACGCCTCAAAATCGCGCGTTTCTCCGTGGGCTTTGGCGCCACCGGATGCGAAGTAGGCCTTCAGACTCGCGAGGTAGCCAACCGGCGCATCCAGCCACACGTAGAAGAACTTGCCCGGCGCATCGGGTATCTCGATGCCGAAATACGGCGCGTCGCGTGAGATATCCCAGTCATTGAGATTCTTGCCGCCGTCGCCTAGCCACTCCGCGAGTTTGTTCTTGACCTCGGATTGCAGCGGCGTCTCGGCCACCCACTTTTGCAGAAACGCGACACAGCGTTTGTCGGACAACTTGAAAAACAGGTGCTCTGAGGTCTTCATGACTGGCGTCGCGCCAGTAAGGACCGAATAGGGATTCTTCAGCTCGGCTGGCGTATAAACCCCGCCGCAGACTTCGCATGAGTCACCGTACTGATCCTTCGCGCCGCACTTCGGACACTCACCCTTGATGAAGCGATCCGCCAGAAACATCGACTTGACCGGATCATAAAACTGCTCGATCTCCCGCGACACGATCAGCTTGGCGGCCTTGAGCTTTTTGTAAATGCCCTGCGCAAGTTCGACATTTTCCGGCGAGTGGGTCGAGTGCCAGAAGTCAAAGCTGATATGGAACTGCGGCCACTGTTCGATATGTTCGGCGGCAACGCGTTTCACTAATTCCTCTGGCGTGATGCCCTGCTTCTCGGCGTTGAGCATGATCGGCGCACCATGCGTGTCGTCAGCGCAAACGAAATGCACCTGATGGCCCTGCATGCGTTGGAAGCGTACCCAGATATCGGCCTGGATGTACTCCATCATGTGGCCGATGTGAAAGCTACCGTTGGCGTAAGGGAGCGCTGTTGTGACGAAAAGTTTGCGTTGCATTTGCATTGGCGGATGGCTCACTTCGCGGACGTACCACGCAGTCCTGGAGCGATCACGGATTTCTGGTTGATTTTTGAACTTCGATTGTATCAAGCCCTCCTCCGCAAAGATACCAAATACATCCGTTGGCGGGTGGCCAATGCCGATAAAATAGCGCTACGTTCCCAAGGAAAAATCATGAGTGTTACCACCGAGCAAGTCCAGAACGCGCTGCGCGAACTGATCGATCCCGTCACCGACGAGAACTACGTTGAAAGCAAGTCCGCCAAGAACATCGTTATTGATGGCGACAAGATATCGCTCGACATTGCGCTCGGGTACCCGGGAAAGAGTGTGACCGAGACCATTCGCAAGCAAGTCGTCGAACGTTTGAAGAAAATCGACGGCGTTGAACACGTCAGCGCGAATGTCTTTTCGCGCATCGTGTCGCACAGCGTGCAGCGCGGCGTAAAGCTGAATCCCAACATCAAAAATATTATTGCGGTGGCGTCCGGCAAGGGCGGCGTCGGCAAGTCGACCACGGCGGTGAATCTTGCGTTGGCGTTGGCCGCCGAAGGCGCGGTTGTCGGCATGCTCGACGCCGACATCTACGGCCCCTCGCAACCGACCATGCTCGGTATCACTGGTCGGCCGCAGTCGAAGGACGGCAAGACCATGGAAGCCATGGAAGGCCACGGCATACAGGCGATGAGCGTGGGGTTCCTGATTGACCCTGAAACGCCGATGGTGTGGCGCGGTCCGATGGTCACGCAGGCGCTTGAGCAACTCCTCAACGAGACGCGCTGGAACAATCTCGACTATCTGGTCATCGACCTGCCGCCGGGAACCGGTGACATCCAGTTGACGCTGGCGCAGAAAGTGCCCGTGACGGGGGCCGTGATTGTCACCACACCTCAGGATATTGCGCTGCTCGATGCGCGTAAGGGACTCAAAATGTTCGAGAAGGTCGGTGTGCCGATCATCGGTATCGTCGAGAACATGGCGGTGCACACCTGCACGAACTGCGGACATACCGAGCATATTTTTGGCGAGGGTGGCGGTGGTCGTATGGCGGCGGACTACAACATTGAGTTGCTCGGTTCGTTGCCGCTCGATATCAAGATCCGTGAAATGGCGGATAGCGGCAAACCAACAGTGGTGTCCGACCCGGACGGCGCGGCGGCGATGATCTACAAGGCCATCGCGCGCAGGTGTGCGGCCAAAATCGCCAAGCAATCGCAGGATCGTTCTGCGATTTTCCCGAAAATCGTTATTCAGAACACTTGAGCTGGCAATGGTCGGCGTCAACGCGGCGTTATTGAGGGCGATTGAGTTGCGCGCCGCCGGGCAGCATACGGCGGCGTTGGCGATTTTGCTCGATCTTTATAAAGCCTCGCCGGATGACGCGAAACTCAACTACGAGATCGCCTGCACCTACGACCCGCAGGGGCTTGAAGCCGACGCTATCCCCTTCTACGAGCGCGCCTTGGAGGGCGGCCTCGCTGGCGAGGACCGGCGCGGCGCGTTGCTGGGTTTGGGTAGTTCGTACCGATGTGTTGAGCGATTCGCCGACGCGGTCCGAACCCTTGAGCGGGGCGTCGCGGAGTTTCCGGATGCGCCTGAGCTCAAGGTCTTCCTCGGGCTTGCGCTCTACAGCATGGGCGACTATCGCCGCGCCGTGCAGACGCTGCTGCACCACGTTGCGACGCATCCCGGCCATGAGCGGGTCACCAAGTACCAGCGCGCCATCCAGTTTTATGCGGCGCAGCCTGATCCGCCGTATGGGGAATAGGCATGGCTGCGTACTACGTCGGCACCATACGCATCACTGATCCGCCGTTGTGGGAGTCGTATGTCGGCCAGGTTGGAGCGACAATCTCCCAGTACGGCGGACGGGTGATTTTTCGGGGCACGCGGAGCGTCGACGCGAATGCGGCAGATTCTGGCGATGATCAGCGAATCGTTACCCTGCACTTTGACAGCCTCGAAGCCGCCAAACGCTGGCATGAATCATCTGAGTATCAGCGGCTGGTACCGCTTCGCGATGCGGGTGCCCGAGTAGAGTTGTTGCTCTATCAGGGCTAGTGGGCGACGCGCGTTTGCTAAAATGCCGGTTGACCTACCGTTGAACGCACTTTCGAAAGATAAAAAGCGATGAGCATCAAGAGCGACAAATGGATTCGCCGCATGGCCCAGCAACATGGAATGATCGAGCCGTTTGAAGCCGGTCAGGTGCGTGAAGCCAACGGCCAGCGCATCGTCAGCTATGGGACATCAAGCTACGGCTACGATATTCGCTGCTCCAATGAATTCAAACTATTCACCAATCTGAATTCAACGATCGTCGACCCGAAGAATTTCGATCCGAGTTCATTCGTCGATATCAACGCCGATTTTTGCATCATTCCGCCGAACTCTTTCGCCCTCGCACGAACGGTTGAGTACTTTCGTATTCCGCGTAATGTATTGACGATTTGTCTGGGCAAATCAACCTATGCGCGCTGCGGCATCATCGTCAACGTGACGCCGTTTGAACCGGAATGGGAGGGCTATGTCACGCTCGAGTTTTCCAACACCACACCGTTGCCCGCAAAGATCTACGCCAACGAGGGCGTCGCCCAAGTGCTGTTTTTCGAAAGCGACGAAGTATGTGAAACGTCGTACAAGGATCGGGGCGGCAAGTACCAAGGCCAGCAAGGCGTAACGCTGCCGAAAATGTAGCGGCTCGCCGGCCGCCACGCCGGCGTCACCTCAAGTCGAGTCAACCGCCAACCCGATGCGCTTCCAAAAGCGCGTCAACGCCATTCTTTATGCCAACACGCCAATGACCGTACGCTCCCGTTTTGCTCCCAGTCCGACCGGCTATTTGCACATCGGTGGTGCCCGTACTGCGCTCTTCGCTTGGGCGTTTGCACGCCGCCATGGCGGCACTTTCATCCTGCGAGTTGAAGATACCGACGTTGAGCGCTCGACGCCGGAAGCAGTAGGGGCGATTCTCGATGGCATGCAGTGGCTTGGGCTCCTGCACGACGAAGGGCCCTTTTATCAGATGCGCAGCATGGATCGCTACAAGGCCGTCATCGCAGAGATGCTTGAAAAGGGTACCGCCTACCACTGCTACATGAGGTCAACCGAACTTGATGCGTTGCGTGAAGCCCAGCGTGCGCGTGGCGAGAAACCGCGCTACGACGGCACCTGGCGACCCGAGCCGGGCAGGGCGATGCCGCCTATTCCGGCCGACGTTAAGCCGGTGGTGCGATTTCGCAATCCGCTTGACGGAGCTGTGGCTTGGGATGACGCCGTCAAGGGCCGCATTGAGATTGCCAACGCCGAGCTGGATGACCTCATCATTGCTCGGTCGGATGGCACGCCAACGTATAACTTCTGCGTATGTGTTGACGACTGGGACATGAAGATCACGCACGTCATTCGTGGGGATGATCACGTCAACAATACGCCGCGCCAGATCAATATTCTCAAAGCGCTGGGCGCCGACGTTCCGGTCTACGCCCACCTATCGATGATCCTCGGCGAGGACGGACAAAAACTGTCAAAGCGCCACGGTGCCGTGTCTGTCATGGAGTATCCCGCCAACGGATACCTCCGCGACGCGGTGGTGAATTACCTCGCGCGGCTGGGCTGGTCGCATGGTGACGATGAAGTCTTCTCGATGGCGCAGTTCTGCGAATGGTTTGATCTCGACCACGTCACACCCTCGGCCGCACAGTTCAACACCGAAAAGCTGAATTGGCTCAACCATGAGTACATCAAGAAAATGGATGCCGGCGATTTGGGCGCGTTGCTCGCGCCATTCATCGCCCGCGCGGGGCTCGACCTCGCCGCCGGGCCGGACGCCGCCCGGGTAGCCGACTTGCTGCGCGAGCGCGCGCGGACGCTGGTCGAGATGGCGGCACAAGCGCATTACTTTTACGCTCGTCCAGCGGTCGATCCGCTACTGCTAGATCAGCACCTCGCCGATGTGGCAAAGCCCGCAATCACGGCGCTGACAGCAAAGCTGGCATCCGTTGCGTGGGTCAAGCCAGAGATCGCCGCAGCAATCAAAGCTGAGGTGGCAGCATTTGGGGTGAAGATGCCACAGTTGATGATGCCGCTGCGGGTGTTGCTTACCGGACAGACACAGACGCCGGGTGTTGATGCGGTGATCGAGCTACTTGGCCGCGAAGAAGTTCTGGCCCGCTTGACCGCGTCTGGGGCACTCAATAGCGCCTGAAGTTGCGTGTTTTTCGAGGCTTTGCAAGAGCGCTGTCTTCCGGCTATAATTGCCGTCTTTCCAAGTGGGGGTATAGCTCAGCTGGGAGAGCGCTTGCATGGCATGCAAGAGGTCAGCAGTTCGATCCTGCTTATCTCCACCACAGAATTTCCAGCATTGTAGTTCGACGATATTGTCCCCATCGTCTAGAGGCCTAGGACATCGCCCTTTCACGGCGGTAACGCGAGTTCGAATCTCGCTGGGGACGCCATAACAAACGAAAACGCCCACGCAAGTGGGCGTTTTCGTTTGTTATGGCGCACGTACGGAAACCCCGCGCGCGCTTCCCGCCGCCGCTGCGCAAACCATCCGCGATATAATGAATTCGTCATTAGGGAGTAGCTTCACCCCGCAACAGGGTGGCTTGCATCAACAGACTTGGCTCGAAAGGGCTATGGTGCAAGCGGCAAATGCTTAGCGAGACTTTTGGCTACATCAACCCATCGTGCCGGTGGGGTTTGTGTAGTCATCTGTCATCCACCGGCTAAGGTCCCAAGTTGGAATCCTTTTTCGTTTCAACAGGCGTTGTCGCGCTCGCCGAGATCGGCGACAAGACGCAGTTGCTTGCGTTTATTCTCGCGGCGCGTTTCAAGAAGCCGGTGCCCATCATTCTCGGAATTCTGGCGGCTACGCTCATCAACCACGGCTTGGCAGGCGCGCTGGGGGCTTGGATCACGTCATCGGTGAGCCCGGAAATTATGCGCTGGGTGCTTGGCTTGTCGTTCCTCGGCATGGCGGTGTGGACGCTGATCCCGGACAAGATCGAAGCCGATGAGGCCGATGTCGCAAAACGGCTCGGCGTGTTCGGCGCAACATTTGTCACGTTTTTCTTTGCTGAAATGGGCGACAAGACCCAACTCGCAACCGTCGCGCTGGCCGCCCATTACGCCGCACCGTTGTTGGTGATCGCCGGCACCACGCTGGGCATGCTGATCGCCGATGTGCCGGCGGTGCTGATCGGCAATAAATTCGCGCAGAAAATTCCGATGAAGCTGGTGCACGCAATCGCGGCGGCGATCTTCGCGCTGATGGGCGTGTTGACCCTAGTGGGCGCGGAAAAGTTGTTCACCTCGACGTAGGTCACACCAGTCGGCCGATTCGGCTGGCGCAAAAGCTAGGTCTCGGCTGGATGATCTCGATCTGGACGTCGCCACGGATCAATGTGGGTCATCAGATTCAATACGCGATGGCGCTGCATCACACGCTGACGCGCGAGCACGGCAATGTCATGGCCGGCTTCGACGGTGAGGGTAGCATCAACTTCAAGGTGTGCGTCAACAACAATCATGTCGCCCATTTTGCGCGTGCGAAGATCGTGCACGTTCTTGATGCCCGGTGTCTCAACCAGCGTCTGACGGATGGCGGCGACCTCGACGTCGTCAACCGCGCGGTCCATCAGATCGTGCAGCGCGTCCCAGCCGAAGCTCCAGCCCATCTTCGCCACCATGAAGCCGACGATCAGGGCTGCGATCGGATCAAGTATCGGGTACCCCAACAGGTTGCCGATGATGCCGATGCCCACTACCAGCGACGAGGCGGCATCCGAGCGCGCGTGCCACGCGTTGGCCACCAGCATGCTCGATTTGACGCGCTTGGCAACCGAAAGCATGTATCTGAACAGTAATTCTTTGGCGACCAGCGCGCCGACTGCCACCCACAGCGCGATGATGTGCACCGTTTGTACGCTCTCGGGATCCTCAAGTTTGCGGAATGCAGACCAGAGCATGCCGATGCCAACACCGAGCAGCAACAACCCAAGCAGCAGCGACGCGGCGGTTTCGAAGCGCTGATGGCCGTACGGGTGGTCCTCATCGGCGTCTTTCTGACTGTGACGATTGGCCAGAAGCACCACAAAGTCTGCCACCAGATCAGACAGCGAATGAATCCCATCAGCCACCAGCGCCTGCGACTTTGCAGTGATACCAACACTGATCTGCACCGTGCTTAGCACCAGATTGACGCCCACGCTGATCCACGTGCTGCGTGAGGCCGCCGCCGCGCGCTCGGCAGCGCTGTGCAGCACGTCTTCCGGGTCGTCAGAAAACTGCGTCAAACTCATGTCGCCATCCGCTGGTTTCGTCTCACGGACAGTTTACGCCCCGCGCCAGACACGGGGCATGGGGATCACCGCCAGCGGCGTAACTTTTGCCCGTCTCACCCGCAAACGGAGCAAAACCGAAAGATAATGTGGTTACGCTCAAATCAACCCTTCCCGGATCCATCATGAAATCTACCAGAACACTGCAATCTGTCGTTGCCGCCACGCTGCTGGCATCCAGCGTTTTCGCCATGTCGGTGGCGTTGACGTGGACGGAGGGTGCCAGCGCGCAGGCTGCCGCCACGGACGCGGCCAAGGCTCCCGCAGAAACACTGCGGCCGGAAGTCGGCAGGCTGCTCAAGGCGGCACAAGACTTCATCAATGCGAAGCAGTTCAAGGAAGGGCTCGCCAAGCTCAACGAGGCGGATGCGATCGCCGGCAAAACACCTTACGAGGTCTACATTCAGGAACGGCTGCGTGGACCGGCCGCCGCCGGGGCGGGAGAGACCGCTGTTGCGGTGAAGTCGTTCCAGCTGGCATACGACACCGGCCGGCTAAATGCGGCCGAGCGCATCCAGTTTAGTGAAGCAATCGCGGTGGCGCAGTTTCAGCAGAAGGACTTCAAGGCGGCCGCGCTGTGGAACA
>Ga0226658_10000257_pt1 | contig 24533 bp, 22 predicted proteins | sample OliLak19BULKMAT1_FD_169091 | JGI IMG/M metagenome (GOLD analysis project Ga0226658, IMG submission 169091) | Freshwater microbial mat bacterial communities from Lake Vanda, McMurdo Dry Valleys, Antarctica - Oligotrophic Lake LV.19.BULKMAT1 (v2)... | ecosystem: Environmental > Aquatic >... | reverse complement strand
ACAATATTGTTCGGTGCCCCGATCCCGCTACAGCGGAAAAAATGATTGCTTTGATTGATCAAGTACGATTGGATCGCGATACGATTGGGGGTATTGTTACTTGCGTGATCAAAAACACACCTGTTGGCTTGGGCGAACCTGTTTTTGATAAACTTCACGCTGAGCTTGGCAAGGCGATGCTTAGCATCAATGCGGTAAAAGGTTTTGAATATGGTAGCGGCTTTGAAGGTGTGCAACTTCGTGGCTCACAGCACAACGATGAGTTTGTAAACGAAGGCGGCAAAATAAAAACGAAGACAAACCACTCGGGCGGTGTGCAGGGCGGTATCAGCAATGGAGAGGATATTTATTTTAACGTGGCCTTCAAGCCGGTTGCCACGATTATGCAAGACCAACAAACGGTGGACAAAGACGGAAACGAAGCGACCGTGAGTGGAAAAGGCCGGCACGATCCGTGTGTAGTGCCCAGGGCGGTTCCAATCGTGGAAGCAATGGCTGCGTTGGTACTTGCCGATTTTTTACTGAGGCAAAAAGTTTCCAAAATTTAATGGCGCTGCCTTCGAATAACGTGTCGCGGTATTCCCAGATGGATTTTTGTAGTTTACCTTTGTGAGGTAATTTGTTTGAAGTGTCTAAACTAAAAAAAGTCTTTCTTCTCTCCTTCACCGCGCTAATTGTTTTAACGATTGGCTTCATTGCTGTTGTCTTTTTTTTCAAAGATCACATTCTTCAAGAATTCATTAAGGAAGCAAATAAAAGCCTCAACACACCGGTAAAAATCGGCAAGATCGAAATCTCCGCTTGGCAAGATTTTCCGCAGCTGGCCATTGTCTTTACGGATGTTTACATAGAAGACAGCCATCCAGAAAACTTTCCATTGCTAACGGCCAAGAAAATTTCGTTTTCGATGAACGCGGTAGAAGCATGGCGTGGAAATTATTCCGTAGAAGCGCTAAAAATTATAACGAGCGAAACAAATCTTAAAGTCGACAAAACGGGACAAAACAACTTCACCGTGGTGAAACGCACTAAAACAGCTACGGCAAGCACCATCTCGTTTGACTTGAAGGATGTGCAATTGACCGATACCCGCATCAATTACTCAGATCAGCCGGCAGAGCAAGAGCATATTTTCTTCAGCAACCATTCGACCTCTACGATTTCCATTCGTGGAGACGTCTATAAAATCACTGTAAAAGGCGACATCACCTCAGAGAAAATAGAAATTCGAAACCGCGTTTTTTTGAAGGAAAAAAGATTCAAGGTAGTAGCCCAAGTCGATTACGATGATGTAAAAAAGACGGTGGACATTCTTTCAGGGACATTATCGGTGAATCAATCCGTGTTCGGCCTTAGCGGAAATTACAACTTTAAACAGAAAAGTCTCATCGACTTAAAAGTAGAAGGTAAAGAAACCACTGTTCAAACCCTTTTGGCATTATTGCCAGATGAAGTGGGCAAAAACTTACGGCAATATCAAAGTAAAGGCGATGTGTTTTTTAACCTGGCGGTAAAGGGAGAAATTAGTCAGCAAAAAGATCCCACTCTTTCCATTCAATTTGGATGCAAGGATGCTACCTTCTTTCATCCGGGTTATCAATCAAAAATTACCAATGCCAATCTAACGGGGTCATTTATCACATCCTCACTCACAGATTTCTCCCGAGCAAAGTTAGTCTTAAAAAATGTAAACGGGGCACTGAACCAGACGCCATTTAGCTGTAATTTAATGGTAGAAAATCTCGAAAAGCCTTTTTTGGATTTTGAATTCAAAGGCGAAATAAATGCCGCCTCGATTCAAAATTTCTATCCGATTCCGAACGTAAAGAACTTAACAGGCATGTTAACGGCTGATTTTTCGATCATTGGCCAAGTAGAATTGCTAAAAAAGAAAGCCACTGCCCAGCAGGTGAAAACCAGTGGAACCATCGAGTTATCGGACATTAATTTCGAACTAAACGAAAAAAACACACACTTTAAAAAGTTGAATGGATCGTTACAATTTAACAATAACGATTTGGCCATGAGCAACCTGAGCGGGCAATTTGAAAATAGTGATTTCTTATTAAACGGCTTCTTTAAAAATATTGTTACTTTTTTGCTATTTGAAAATCAGCCGATCGGTATTGAGGCCGACTTGAAATCTAATTTCCTAGATGTTGACCAACTTTTTAAAATTGGTTTCGGAGAAGATCAGACAAAGGAAATTAAATTTCACATTTCGCCCAGCATCAAATTGAATTTCAATTGTGATATCAAAAAGTTGAAATATAAAAAATTTCGCCCACAGCAAGTAAAAGGCGATTTGCTTGTAAAAAATCAAGTGGCGGTATCGCGAAAGATCTCCATGAAAACCATGGGCGGAAATCTTGAACTGAACGCCATTGTGGATGCTAAAGATCCAAAAAACATTGACATTACCAGCTTTTTTAAATTGGATGGCATTTTTTTGGATAGCCTATTTTATGTGTTTGACAATTTTTATCAGAACTTTATTGAAGACAAGCATTTAAAGGGGCAGGTTTTCGCAGATGTCTCTACCGAAATGTCGCTTACAAAAAATCTAAAGCTGATTTCAAAAACCTTTGTAGCTGATATTAGTACTACCATCAAAAAAGGAGAGCTAAATAATTTTGAACCATTACAAGCACTTAACAAATACCTCGATGACGAGGGGCTGAGCAAACTTCGTTTTGCCGATCTGAAAAACGAAATCCACATTGAAAATGAAATGATTTATATTCCGCAAATGGAAATTAAAAGCAATGTAACTACACTGCAACTAAGCGGTACGCATTCATTTGATCTGCACATTAGTTATCGCGTTAACGCTCCACTTCGCGGCAAAAAGAAAATAGATCCTGACGAGGCTTTTGGGGCGATAGAAGAAACCGGAACGGGTCAAACAAGACTGTTTCTAAAGATCACAGGCACCACAGAGCAATACAAAATCAGCTACGATCAAGAAGCGGTAAAAAAGAAAATCGCCAAAAGTCTAAAAAAAGAAGTGAAAGAATTGAAGGAGGCTTTCCAACTGAAAGGAAAAAAGAAGAAGAAAGAGGCAGAGCTAGAGAAAGAGGAATATTTTGATTGGGATAACTAACTATTTCCGGCTTTGAGTTTCCGGTGTTTGGTTAATCGTGTCGTGCTTCATTCCATGAGAGATTGCTTATTACAACAAGCCCTTACTATCCAACATCATGCTCCACGAACTGGACAAAGAATTGGAAAAGCAAGGACACCGTTATGTACGCTATGCCGATGACTTTAGTGAGTACACGAAAAGTAAATCCACTGTCCGCAAAGTGGGTAACAGCATTTACTTGTTCTTGAAGAACAGACTGAAACTGTCCATCAACCGCGAGAAGAGCGGCATACGCAAACCCGTGGATTTCAAAATACTGGGCTACAAATTCGTGCCCACGTATCAGAAAGGCGACAAGGGCAAATACCAATTGGTGGTAAGCGACAAAAGTTGGAAAGCACTCAAGCGAAGTTTAAAATCCATCACCAAGAAAACTGCACCAAATACCTTTGATGAGCGCATTGCCAAACTGAAAGAAGTACAACGTGGGTGGCTCAACTATTTCCGTATGGGAAATATACAGGGCAAGCTCAACGGACTCGACAGTTGGCTGCGCAACAGATTACGGTATTGTATTTGGGAAGATTGGAAGAAGCTCGAACGGAAAAGGAAAAATCTTATCCGACTCGGGGTTTCTAGCGGTCTAGCCTATGCATGGGGCAGAACACGGTTGGGTGGATGGGCGGTAGCGCAAAGTCCTATTCTGGTTACGACCATCACATTGGAAAGATTAGCTAAACGAGGGTACGAATCTTTACTCAACTACTACAAACAAGTTGCTCCACAACTTAATGAACCGCTGTATACGAGACCCGTACGTACAGTGGTCATGCCTACGCAAAGCTTCGGCAGATAAATGTGAGAGGCGCACCTCATCGGTGAAAAATCCGGTGAGGCCGTCTACTCGATTGGCAGTAGTTTCCCATTAATTGGTTCAGAAATATCTGATATATATTGTTGCAGCTTTTTCATGGCCGGTTTAATATTCTCATGCATACGTTTAAAAATAGCTTGCTTTTCCTTGTCATCTTCTAAAACATTTGCAACGAGTTTACTGAACCCGTCAAGCCTGTTGGTGTAAAGCCATTTACGAATATCCGGATACTGATTCCAAACAGATTTATTTCTAATATTGCTCGCAAGGGTCTTCATCCAATCCGTATCGTGGTTTGGCAGCGGCACCACTGCACATAACTCATTTTTTTTATTTTCATCAGGATATTCCGCCTCAATGTGGGCAATAAACGCAGCGCTGGCGACCGTTTGGTATGCCATAACACACTGCAGCGTTATGGTGTTCTTTTTGAAAACAGGGACTATTTCAGAATTTGATATACCACTGGCACTGCAATCCACGTGAATTGTTTGAGGTGATGTCGGGATACTCCCTTTATTCAGAATGATTTTATCATGCTCTATGTTTTTCACACGCCCCATTCGGATGATGTTCTTAATGCGTTGCAATTGTTCTAATTCCTGTGGCGTGATGGAGGCACCATGAAACATGGCAGGACGGACATTTTTATCTAAACGCATCAAAACATTTGCAGCTTCAAGCCTATCAAACATATCCGCGATGGATGTTGATGCTGTAATGGCTTCAAACTGGGCTGCCAATGAACCTATGGAGAATTCAAAAAAATCTTCAGTTGGTTGGTTGTTGACCCGGTTGAAAAACCACGAGTCCCTAGGCATTATCCATGTGATATTATCAGGATCCACCTGATGTCCAAGGAGCCAAAGGCATGCATCAATCCCTGTTTTTCCGGCACCAATGATGACATACCCAGACGGTGGTTCAGATAGACGTATCAAATCGTTGATAGGCACAAACTTAACATCAGGAGCTGTATGGAAACCGGGAGTATGTGTAGCGGGAATGGAGGTTTTAAGATAAGTGGCATCCACAATTTTCTTATTTACCCTAACTTCAAAGCACTCACCGGTAATAATAGATTTGAACTTGCCATCACCCTGGTAATCGCACAAGGGGAAATATCTTACCCGACCACTGGGCAGAAACCTGTGATTCATGACCTCATCAAAATAGGCATTGATTCTTGCACCTGACGCAAGTTCATAAAGACCTTTGTTCAATCCCACTTCATCTTTTGTGCCGTTGCTGAGCTCCGTAGAACTGACACCATAATACAGTGCAGGCTGATGCAAGGTGACGAAGGAATAAGCCATATTCCAGTGTCCTCCGGGCATAGACAACCGGTCAACAATGATCATGCTGGCATTAGTCTCCGTCAGCATTACATCAGCAAATGACATCCCGACAGCGCCACTTCCAACTATAAGATAATCCGTTTCAAGTATTTTATTTTTCGGATTCCGCATATAAAAATGTCCAATTAAAATAGTGATATATCCATGAAAGAACGGTCTATTCTAAGAATGGTATTTCTTAAATTACCGCTAACGTTTAGCTATGAAATGTGTGGGTTTAAAATCTGATTCATTCTCCCACGTGATGAGTGAAGTAAACAGCACACTTTATAATTACCTACACTACAGCACATGTTTTATAGCTTTTGTGTGCGCCCAGCATGGGCGAAGGTATCGAAAGATACCGAATTATTCCAGAGGGTGTAAATCCCTTACGGGCAAGTTGGCGAAGCCTGTTGGTCCCGCTAAAAAGCTGGATCGTTGATAAGTCGCAATGCCTGTCCGGCTTTTCAGCGGGAGTGGTTTGCTGTGAAGCAAGCACTGAAGCCCGCCTGAATGACAAAGTCGGGCAGGGAAGCGAGACTACAAAGTCCGGTACTGACGAACAGAAACGGTATACAGAGGCTACATGAAGTGGGTAAGCAAGCACATCTTTGCAAAGCCCTTGGGCCAATAAACTTCATGGAGTAGATACCGCAGGGATCGGACGAAGGCATGCCTATCGGCAGCCAGGGAATAGGCCCTTATCCCGCTGAAGGGCGGGACTGTAAGCACTGGGGAGATCTCTGTGCCACGTGTTGGCATAAGAGAAGTCTGCAGAGGTCATAGTAGTTGGAAGCAACGGGCCGTAAGCACTACGGAGGTCTTACGATTTTAGCCGTGTCAGGTGTTATCACCTGACACAGGATATGTTCAAAGTATTCTCACAAACTATTATCTTTATCGTAATTAGAGTCCCTTATGATCACCGAGTATCCACAATTTTTCACGGCCACCATATTGGAATGGAAAAAACTGTTGGCCCCCGATAAATACAAGGACATCATCATGGACAGCCTCCGGTTTCTGGTGGCCAACAAGCGCATCAAATTATACGGATTTGTAATCATGCCCAACCATCTCCATCTGATCTGGCAAATGATGGATAGCATTAAGCAATCCGATGTGCAGAGGGACTTTTTAAAATATACCGCGCAACAAATCAAGTTTGATCTGCAAGTGAATCATCCTAGCGTTCTGAAACAATTTGAGGTGAATGTGAAAGATAGGGCCTACCAAATTTGGGAGCACCGACCTCTATCAGTGCCATTATGGTCAAGTTATTTTTTTGAGCAAAAGCTGGACTACATCCACAACAACCCGATTCAGGAAAAATGGAAGCTCTCAGAGTTGCCAGAAAAATACCATTACTCAAGTGCAAAGTATTATCTGCTGAACACAGACGACTGGGGTTTTATCACTCATTATGCGGATTAATATCCAAGTGGTGTCAGGTGATAACACCTGACACGGCATCAATAGCTTTTCTTGATAAATTCATAGGAAATTCTTGTGGACCTTGTTTAAACGTTCCAACAATTTCATTTTCTTTTAATTCTCCATTATATTCAATTCGGGCATTCGCAACTTCAAATTTTATTTTAGAATTATCAAAAGTAGTATTTGTTACAGGAATACCTTTTGCTCCTTGGTCTGGGCTGTCCATTGTTGAACTAAAATCTTTGTCGGTTTTTGTAACATTAAAAAAAAGTCTTAATTGTGTTCCTTGCACTTTTAAAACACCATTCCATTGTCCTGTAATGTCTTGTCCAAATGAACCAATAGAAATAAATAATGCAAATAGAAATAAAGATAAAGTTTTCATTTATAGTGATTTTAAGTAGTTAGCTATGAAATAAATTATTGCAACAAGTGTAATTATTGCAAATATTGAAATTGTATTTGCAAAGTTAACTGTCCAACCCATTTGTTTAATTCTTTTCGGGGGAAAAATTCGTTGATCATTTTTATTGAAATAGAAAATTCCCCAAGTCCAATATTTTGGGTCTAAATAGTCTTCATTTTTAAATTCTTGATTGTCCATATATTTTATTGTTTGTGTGGTGTCTCGGTAAAATTTCTGCTAACGGTTCTGCGGCTTGGCGAAGGTGGCGATTTTCACCACAAATGTTGATGCGGAGAACCAAACTTTGATTAACCACAAATGTGTCTGCGGAGCACTGAACCGCCACTTTTGCCAAACGCCTATTGGGTGCTGGCGTTCTTTCTGTCGTGGTCTGACTGTCCATGTTTACTGAGGTCTTGGTGCGTTGGCTTGGTAGCTCTTTTGCATTTTTTTGTCTAGCTTTGTGTGTCGGCAAAAATGCAAATGTGCTGTCAAAAGCGTTGGCTATTTAAATAATTTTTTCGGATCAAAGTGAATATTAATTATCTTATTGCCGTGATAAAAAACACCGAAATCAATTTTGTCTAAATGTATATCGGTCTTTTGTTCTGTCCCGTCAGAATGAACTAAACCAACACCGTATAATATTTCCGTGTATTCAAATTCTGCCAAAAGTCTTTGAATTGAATTTGAATAATCATTATTATTCCTTAGGTCTTGAACTTTAACAAAGTCGTCAAATACAAACCTATCTTTATTTTCAAAGAAAATTACAGTTCCGTTTTTAATTGCTACAATGTCAGGAATAAATGCTCCTTTATTTTTTGTAGTTCTTAATTCTTCATTTGGATGTAATGAAACACCAGTCCCACTTTGTGGAAAGTCAAAGCAAATAATTTTCCAATCATTTGCTTCAAGCCAGTCAAGTATGGCTATTGTTGCTTGTTCTTCCGTTATGCGTCTCTCCATAATGCTCCGTCTGGAAATAAAATAGCGTCTGCAAAATATGCAAATACTCTAACGTGCTTTACTTTTGAATAAGTTGAGCCATAACGTACTTGCATAAAATATCGAGGTATTTCTCCTTTTTTAATTTGGTGGTACTCTTTTGTTAAAAGATTTTTCTTTTCACTACTCTTTACGTCTTTAATAAAATCTTCAATTGTTGATGATTTTGTTTTTGGATTGTCGGATATTTTAAGAACCTTTTTGTAGTCATCAACTTTTCCAAAACATAATACTAAGTTATGTTTTCTATCTTCAAATGTTTTGCCTGTTCTGCACATTAAATAATCAATAGCGGCTAAAGCCCCTGGATATGGGTCACCTCGAAAACCTGCATCAATGCAGTAGATTAATGTTTGTTTTCTGCTATTGAGAAGCTCACCAACTGGATGTGCTTTTCCTGAAAACTTAGTAAGATAAGCAACTAAAATATTTGTGTCTATTAGGATTGTAGATGATAAAGGTGACCAATCTAAATTTCCATTTTTTGTTACATATTCTTTATTCATCCATGTTCTTTTAGATCTAATAGTAAGATTAGATAAAAGTCTTTGTCTGCCTTCAATTGCACCATATTTTTCAACTTCATCAATTGTTTCATTAATAATTTTAAACAGTTCAATTATTTGCGAGTCGCTACTATCTGGGCAACTTGCATATTTTGCTTTTGAATCATGTTTCCGTCCTTTTTGAATTTGTTTTGGTGCTTTTGAGGGATCGGGGTGACTTTGAAAATAGGTAGGGAAATAGAATAGTAATGCTGGGATTTTGTAAATATTCATTACCTCATCCATAGCTTTAAAAACTAAAGGATTAATTTTATCCCATGTTTTAATTCTATTCGTTTTTTTCGCGTCATCTCTTTCGATGATTACAGCCTCAGGATAAACATAAAAAGCGGGTACGTTATTTTCTACAGATGCAGCAAGTCTTGCAAATCTTTGAAATGCGTTATGACCTGTTCCTGCTTCTTTACTTTCCTCGATGGAAAAGATAGGTTCAAAACCGTTTGCTGTTATTAATTCGACAATTATATCTGGTGCATCTAAATATAAAATTTTCTTTATATGCTCAGGCATTCTGTGAAAGTTCTTTGCATTGTTAGCATCGCTTTCGTACATTTTTCTTTTGTCGAATAATTTCAATTTCAAATTTGTTTTATCAATTATATAATCGGCAAAACTTTCTGTACTGTACCAAATTCTATATCTCATTTTACAAGTATTTTTTTATTGCTAATGCTACAGCCTTTGCCAATAAAGGAGGAACAGCATTACCTGTTTGAACTCTGCCCTGAACAATTCCACCACTAACTATAAAGTTATCTGGAAAACTCTGTAATCTGCATCTTTCTCGAATACTCAATCCTCTATTGTCTGAAGGATGCCCAAATTGAAACTGTGGTCTTATTCCTCCAGAAACTTGAGTTGGACTTTGAATATCCCAAGCTAAACGAATTCTCTGCTTGAATTTTGGATACATTGGGGTTCCTGGCTTTGTGTTTTTAATTTTTTCAATTACTTCCTTAGGGTGATTTGGGGCTTTATGATTCGTTAGTTTATCATCTTTCAAATTTTTCCGCATTAGTTTTTGATATTCACTAAACGGTTCTTTCTTATATTTAGTAATAACTTCATTGGGCTTTAAGCTTGGTAAGTCTCCAATTGCATCTTTAACTGTCACATAAGGTTTTTTAGTCTCTGGGCCGTGAGTTTTTTTAATTTCAGAAAAGTCGAATTCTTCCTCGTCTCTAATTCCAACGAAAACTAATCTTGTTCGCGATTGCGGTACTCCATAATCTGGAGCAAAAAGCAATTTGCTTTTTACTTTCATATTTCCTGCAAGACTTAAATCTTTTTCAATTGTTTTTACAAAATCTCCAGTACTTTTCATTCCAGAAACATTTTCTAAAACAACAACTTTTGGTTTCACTGCTTTTACAAAACGAATAAACTCTTTGTAAAGCAAATTTCTTTCATCGTCTTCGTGTCTCTTTCTGTTATTTAATGAAAACCCCTGACAAGGCACACCTCCAATTAAAACATCAACTTGTCTGCCATCTAAAAGCTGCAAAAATGATTTTGAATTTACTTTTCTGACATCACCCAAAACTGTCGAAACATTTGGATGATTAGTTTTAAATGTATTTATTGATGGTTGATGTATATCGCAACCAATGGCAATTTCAAAGCCCGCCAATTCAAAACCTAAAGAAGTTCCTCCACAACCACAGAATAATTCTACAACAAGCGGTTTTTCATTTGAAGGAAGTTTACCTTTATTTATATATGGTTCGCCTTTCCAATAATATCCATTTTCTTCAACTTTAACAGATTTATCCCAAACACTAATTTTGTCAATTACATCGAGGTCGATGTCGTCTGGATTTTCTCCGATTTTCAATTGATATGCTTCTTCTTCAACAAGAGTTAGAACATCGCTATCAATTTCTTTGTATGGTTTTATCTTTGCTTTTGTCAGCATAACAATTAGTTTTTTACTTTTTTGTAGTATTTAATTTTTTCTTCGGCAACTCTCAAAATGTCCTTTGTACAATCCTCTTCCATTATTTCATACGCAACTTTGTCGCTCAAATAGGAAACAAGAAGCGGTTTTGAGTTTGTAGAAAATATCTCTGCAAATTTCTCAATCATTTCTTTATTTGCTGTCCGCTCGTTCCTTTCAATTTTTCCAAGTGTAGATGGGTCTATGTCAAGATGAGCAGCAACTTTTCTAAGAGGAAGTCCACTTTCCTCTCTTAGTTTTCTAATTACCTCACCAAATGTTTCTTTCTGTACCATAATTAATTTGTTTCGGGACAAATATAGTCCAAATATAAAATGTCCTAACGAATTAAGAGCAATAAAAACTATAATTTTATTAACAGCATTTCAACGCCTCAATTTGTCGGGTGGTTGGTGGGCTTTGGGTGCGGCTGGGCAAAATTAAATGTACTGCAATTTGGGTTAGCTTGTGTGTTGGCATTGCAGCTCTTTTAATTTTGCGAAGGGTCGGCTGTTTTTCATTATGTCTGTCGATATTTTGATGGTCTGTCTGTCTTTTTACGATGAGGCATAACGTTTTGCAGCTACCCGAAGGGCGGGATTTTTACCACAAAACTTCATTCGGAGAACTGAACTTTCGGCTCGCACAAATGTGTCTGCGAAGCACGAAACCCCGCCTTTTGGGTAGGTGCTGTTATGCCCAGTGCTTCTATTCTGTTGAAGAATAACTGTTTGAAGTCTACAAACACTTTGTTCAAGTCTATTTACTTTCATAACTGTTATGTAAAACTTATTGATGCTTCAAATACTGCCTCCCAAAATTTCTTGTTGCTAATTTCCATTGGAGCATCAAAGTTTTCGTCATAGAGTTCGTAAAAATCTTCTTTTAGTGTCTTCTCGAGGAACTTTGAAACTTCGTCTAACGATTCTCTGATTTTCATCATTTCCTTTGTTGTTTCCCATTTTACGTCCAAATCTTCGTCAATAAAATCGTTGGCCAACGCTTCATCAATTTCATCTTTATTGCCTTCCGATTTAATTGTTACTTCTTTCCTAGAATATGATTTGAAAATTATCCCGTTTATTATTGAGTCGTTCTGTGCTAATCTCTTTTTGACAATGTTGCAGAGTTCCTCAAAGTCCTGAAACTGCGTTGAAGGATTTTTCTTTTTGATTATTGCAGCTACTTCAGTTTTGTCTTTCGCTTTTTTTAAGTCGCTAATTAAACTTTCAAGCTCATTTTTTTCATCTATCAAGCTGTTAACAGTGCTTTCCAAATCTGCCTTCTCTTTCATTATTTCATTAAATGTGTCTCTGTCCATTGGAACTTCAAACGGAGTTGTAGTAAGGTGTTTTTTTACTACAATCAAAAACTCTTTTTTTTTTGCTGTCCATCTATCGCTTTTTATTAATGCTGGAGGAATTTCCAATTTTTCTTGCACAATATCTTTTATCCTATCCAAACTTTTTTCGTCTAATAGTTTTTCAATTTGGTTAGGCTCTTGAATTATTCCAACTGTCTTGTAATTAATTGGGTCAATGATTAGTGGGAGAACTGTCGCACTTGTTACCCATGCAGCCCCCATTTCGTTTAAGCAAACTTCACTCTCTTTATAATTAGGAGTAATTATTAGAAAGTTAACTTTAGCACTCAACAAACTTTCATTAATTGAATCTCTCCAATCAGCACCTGATTTTATTTTTGTCCCGTCCGTTGAAACACAAAATATTTTGTCAATGGGAACGCTTAATGCACCTTGAAGAATAATGTCAACAAAAGCATCAATGATTTCTTTGTCCTTCGTTGCATGGCTGATAAAAATAGACTTTTCTTCAACTGATTTTATGGCTACCGCTGTTGCTGTTATCTTTGTTTGTTTCATTGACTCGCCTGATTCTATTTTTTTTATTAAGACTTTAAATATGGGATATTGTTGGTCAAAATATTTCATAAGAACATAACCATTTCCTCCTCGTGGTAAACTTATAAATTTATCATAGTGAGAATTTGAATTGTCAAAATAATGCTCAAATAAATCTTCTGATTCCGTCCTCCACTCGTGATATTCGTCAATTACTGTGTAGGAATTGATGTGGATTTCCTTGCCTCGTTTTCCAAGTTTTGCTGCTTGAATATTGTCGGCTAAAGTTTTCAGTTTTTCAATAATGTTCGTCACTTTATGTTTTTTTTAAATCTGTTGTTTGATGTTAGCACTATCGCCATAGCATTGGGCATAACTCCTTATTATACGAAGGTAATATCCTCCGATAAAACTAAAAAAAACCCTTGGATTGAATAAAAATAACACTAATATCTTTAAACACAACAGGTGGAATGCCCTTTTACTACAGTCGACAATACATAATGCGGCTGGCCCAAAGACTTGCGTAAATACAGCCATCGCACTAAAATAAATACAAAGCACTAAGTGCCTCAGCCCATGTTATCCAGTGGGCTTTTTACGTTTTTGAGACTTTTTGAGCTCACGTGTGTGTAGTGCGGATGGTGTTGATGTCGTTGTGGCCTAGAACTTCCTTAATAAACCTACTGTCCCTACCGCTTACTAACAAATGGGCAGCAAACTGTGCTGCAAGCCGCGAACGTCAACGTCCTTGTTGATCGTGAAATTGTGTTCTAGGTTAAGGGCTACCCAAAACAGTTTTGCCATGTCTTTCGCACAGATCACCTTGGGCAGGATAGACCGTTTTTGTGCTGTGGTATTTCAAAGAAAAAAATGTTCCCGTTTCATCACGTGCTCAAAGTAGAATTTTACTGCATTGATGCAGGTAGTCATCGTATTCTCACCAAGGCACATTTCTAAAAACGCTGTTTACTATTTCTCTTGCGCAGAAGGGGCAACGGGCTGAGGTGGCAGATGAGATTTTTTTAAAGATGCTTGAATTGAAAGAGGCTTTGCAACCGAAAGGAAAAAAGAAAAAAGGCACAGTTAAAGAAGGATGGATATTTTAATCGGGATAACTTGCTCTATACCACAATACCCTTTGCCAATGAACCTGTAGCATACGAACAAACCTCTTCCTTTTCATTCATCACTTTAGCGATTCCAAAAATTCTTTTGCCAATCACTTCCGTCTCTTCAGCTCTCACCATTACCTTGGTAGCCAGTAGGGGCTTCACATAATTAATATTTAAATTGGAAGTAGCAGTCATGCCATCGGCATAGTGCCGCACACCCAACAGCCCAATTGCAAGATCAACAAGCAGGGCAATCACCGCCCCGTTTACAGCTTCAGTGCCAATACCGCCCTGATGGATTTCCATTACTTGGTCAATACATACGAGTGGTTTTTCAGGAACCGATAGATCAATGCGGATGTGCATCTGCCTTAATTGAGCCGAGGAGTTGAAGAACTTTTCAATTTCCTTATAATTGCCATCGATGGCCACTTGCCTAAGTTTGTGGAGTTGTGAAAGACTCATTTATCGTAATAAGCAATTAATAAACTGGAAAAAGATAGGAACAAACAAAGTGGCACGTAATATTTTTTATCATTTCTGCCAAATGGAGTTTCTCTAACTGTCTTAAACAAGCCAACCCATTTAAAATCGCCAATGGCTCTAATAAAAAAAATAATGCCTATGCCGATGGTAGCGAATCTGTTCAAAGTGAATTCCGGTAAAAATAATTTTGCGTTGATTAGATGAACGACAGCCAGTGCCGATAACCCCACCCCAACTACCACAGTTGCGAAAATAGAAGGAGAAAAAATAGCTGACCCATTTGGGTGCGTTGGAATAGTTGCAGTTACTCCCCATCTTCCACCTGCTGCCCAATAAAAATGAAGTATGGCCAACATCAAAAAAATAAGCGCATTGATTAAGATCAAGACTGTCACAAGCCAGGCTAATTCCACTTCACCTTTTCTTGAAGGATTTGCTTGACTTGATTTTCCAACGCCATTGCTTTGGGGAACAGTATCTCATTTTCGATGCGCGCGTGTACTTGCAAGCTCTTTTCAAAACCGAGTAGCTCTGAATAAATGACTTTCACATGCAAGGGCGCATCGGAAGTCAAATAATAATCTTTGGTGATTTTTCGAATGCCCGCCATTTCGTCATCGTGTACTTCGTGTTGAATAGCACAATTTTGCAATGCCAATTTTTCCATCAGGTTATATAATTTTGATGGATTGTAATTTCCTTTCACCGCACGCTGCAAAGTTTGAAGATATTTAAACAACGTATCTTCCTCTTCATAAATGTGATGAATGAAGTCTTCTAAAAAGAGGGGATACAAAGTCTTTAAATCACCCTCAATTTGATTGTAAGATGTGTGATCGGCTTTAAAGTTTTCTACTAGTTTGCCGATATATGGTAGCTTGTTTTTTACGAATAAAAAATGGGCATGCTTTAAATACTCAATAATCAAATCAATGGGATATGAAAACAAGGGTACGTCTTCCTCGTGGAAATTCGTTCGCGGTGTCTCCAGTTCACGCACCAATTGGTCTACCTTCAGCCCGAGTGAGTGGCAAACTTGCTCCAATGTTTGGGAACCGTGCTCATAAAAACGAATCCCAAAATAATAAAGCACTTGCGCGACTTCGTTATCTTGCTCCACCAAATCAAAAATCCGTGTATTTTTTAGCAGCGACTTTTCCACAGAGGTAAAGATAGAGATACCCCTTTGGGCAGACAAGGATTGGGCGGGCAAATCGCAAATTTCGCGCTTATACTTTCTCTCTCCACTTATTTTAGCCTTTTTTACATTAAAACCTTGTCATAGAACAAGCGTTAAGTAGCTAATTAACAATAACTATCGAAATGGAGAACACAAATTCCAAGTATCAGATCAGCCTACCGTTGGTTCTTTGCATAGGATTGGCCGCGGGCGTATTGATTGGGGCAGGCCTCAACTCAAAATCGGGCAGCGATGAAGTGAACAAGGATATTCAAAAGCTGCGCGAAGTGCTTACCCTGGTAAAAAAAGAATATGTGGACAACACCAAAACGGATGGGCTGGTGGAAGACGCCATCATTCATTTGCTCGGCAAGCTCGATCCACATTCCGCCTATATTTCAGCACGCAACCGTATCTCGGCCAACGAGGACTTGAAAGGGAATTTTGAAGGCATTGGCATTGAGTTTAATATTTTTCATGATACGCTGGTGGTGGTAACTGCACTAAGCGGTGGCCCATCCGAGGCAGTTGGGTTGCGATCTGGAGACAAAATCATAAAAGTAAACGATAGCACCATTGCGGGCATTAAACTCACCAACGCAGATGTGCAGCGGCACCTAAAAGGCCCCAAAGGCACCGAAGTGGAAATTGAAGTGTTGCGCAGAAATAAAAAGGAGCCGATCACCTTCACCATTGTGCGCGATAAAATTCCACAGTTTTCCGTAGACGCATCCTACATGGTTGACCCGGAAATCGGATATATTAAAGTCAATCGCTTTTCGCAAACTACACACGAAGAAGTAAAAAATGCCATGGCCAAGCTGCGCAAAGAAGGCATGAAAAAATTAGTGCTTGATTTGCAAGGCAACCCGGGTGGATATATGGATCAAGCAATCTCGGTGGCCGATGAATTTTTGCCGACCGGAAAAAAAATCGTGTTCACGAACGGCCAAGAAAAAAAGTATAATGAAAATGCAATCGCTACCAAAGAAGGCAACTTTGAACAGGGGGATTTAATTGTGCTCGTCAATGAAGGCAGTGCCTCCGCTTCTGAAATTGTAAGTGGTGCCTTGCAAGATAATGATCGTGCGCTGGTAGTGGGCAGAAGATCGTTTGGAAAAGGATTGGTACAAAGGCCTTTTGATTTGAACGATGGATCGGAAGTGCGTTTAACAATTTCGCGCTACTACACACCGAGCGGCCGCTCGATCCAAAAACCGTATGAAAACAATGACGACTATGACAAGGATATTGTGAAGCGCTATAAGCACGGTGAATTTTTTACTGCCGATAGCGTGAAGTTCAACGATTCATTAAAATTCAAAACATTAAACGGACGCACGGTGTATGGTGGTGGTGGCATCATGCCCGATTACTTTGTGCCGTTGGACACTACACTGACAAGCAAATATTTTAACGAGTTATCTTACGCTAACGTGCTACGGGAATATGCTTTTAACTATGGCGAGCAAAATAAGGAATCGCTGCAGAAAAAAGGTTTTGGCCATTTCCAATATAATTTTGCCGTCAGCGACAATATGCTCAATCAACTAATAGAGTTGGGAAAGAAAAACAAAATTCAACCTGACTTCAAAGACTTGGCGAAAAATAAAAAACTATTTCAGGTTTATTTGAAAGCCGAAATTGCACGAAGAGTGTGGGACAATAGCCGCTTCTACCCCATCTTCAACGAAACCAATGAAGTGTTGCAGCAAGCGATTAAATTGTTTGATCGAATACCGGATTTGAATAGGGGGAAGATGTAAACTTGGTGACGGTACATTTAAAAAGAGAAGCAAGCGAGCAAGTTCAACTCATTAAGAAATTTTGAATTTTGAATTAATAGCATCTCTAAAAACTCCTCTCACCCTTCTCTCCCGATAGCTATCGGGATGGAGAAGGGAAACGGTTGAGGTTATAAAAATAAATGTTTTTAGAGATGCCCTCAATGGCTCAACACTTCTTTCTCCAACGCCCGTTCAACGAGCTGATTTAGGGAAATTTTAAGCGCAGCTGATTTAATGACAGCCATCCGATGGATAGTAGGCTTCACGCGTACATTGAAGCTGCCTTTGAACTCCTTGTCAATATCCTTTCCAGATTTCTTGCAGGTTTCAATATAATCTTCTACGGCTTCTTTAAACGCCTTTTTCAGTTTGGCAACGGAGTCAGCTTCAAAAGTAACGACATCTCGTATCCCATTAATCTTTCCAAAAAATACTTCATCTTCAGCACTAAACTCGACAGTACCTCGGTAATTTTTATACTCTAAAAAATTTTTCATAATAAATTTTCTTGTTTTAAATGCTCAATCACAATATCCAATGCATACATTTTTACAATTGGGCTCGGGTGCGGCTCGTGCAAACTGATGGTAATGCCCGTTTTTGAATGAATAAATTTCCGTCTTGATCCCCCACCTTTTACCTCTTTATATCCAACATGCAGCATTATCGTTTGTAACTCTTTCCAACTAAAATCTTTTGGCCTTGATCTTAGTCTTACTAATGCCTTCTGAAACTTACTCATTTTAACAAATGTAACTAATCTTTAGTTGCAATCTAAAGTAATACTAGAGGTCAAAAACTCAAGTGCCTGTCTAAAAGTACAAAAGGGGATAAATTATTTGATCGAATACCGGATTTGAATCGCAGAAAAATGTAATTTCGAAATCGCACCGCCATTAGCTGCTTTTCTAAATGAAACGAAGAGAATTCCTCACCCAAACTATAAGTGCTTCCGCGCTTGTTTCTGCCGCGCCTCTTCATGAACTTTATGGGAGCGTAAGCCAAAAAATTGAAACGGGAATGGAGAACAAAAAGAATTTTGACGCAATTGTAATAGGCGTAGGCAGCATGGGCGCGGCCACCTGTTACCAATTGGCAAAGCAGGGTCACTCCGTTTTGGGCCTCGAACAATTTGACATTCCGCATGAACTTGGTTCACACGCAGGTCAAAGCCGCATTATTAGAAAAGCCTATGCCGAACACCCTGACTATGTTCCTCTTTTGGAGAGAGCGTATCAAAATTGGGAAACATTGGAAAATGAAACGGGTGCTCAGGTATTTTTCAAAACAGGTTTATTGTATTTCGGAAGCGCCACCGATCCATTTATTACTGGCGTAAAAAAATCAGCCGAAAAATATAAGATTACTGTTAATTCACTTTCAGAATCCGAAGTCGCAAAAAAGTATCCTCAGTTTAAATTACCTGTTGGGTACGAACATTTGGAAGAACCCAATGCCGGATTTCTAACTCCGGAAAGAAGCATTTTACTTTTTGCAGAACAAGCCCTCAAACTGGGGGCAGAGATACGTACACAAGAAAAAGTAGTCGAGTGGAAAAGGGAGGGCGGAACGATTACCGTAAAAACGAACAAAGCCACCTACACTACAAAGAAACTAGTGATCACGGCTGGACCCTGGGCGGGAAAAATGGTTCCAGCGCTATCTTCTAAATTGAGAGTATCACGGCAAGTGGTAGCTTGGATGAAACCAAAAAATTGGGATTTATTCAGCCCTGAAAAGTTTCCGTGTTGGATCATTGAAAACGAAGGACACTCTTTTTATGGCTTCCCGGTTTTGCCCGTTGGAAAATTTGGTGGTCCGGTCGGTTTGAAAGTGGCCATGCACTATCCCAGTGGTGAAACGACCGACCCTGATACTGTCAACCGAATTCCTAAAGAAGAAGATGAAAAAGAATTGGTTCAGGCACTGAACCGTTTCATACCTGAGGGCTACCAAGAGACCTTGGTGATGAAAACTTGCATGTACACCAATTCGCCTGACGAAAACTTTATACTTGATTACCTACCGGGTTACGATAAGGATGTAGTTATTGCCACCGGGTTCAGCGGCCATGGATTTAAATTTGTGAGCGTAGTGGGTGAAATCATGGCAGACTTAGCGATGAAAGGTAGTACTATTCAGCCAATAGGTTTTTTAAGAGCAAATCGTTTTAATTAAAAATGCGAATCGTTACATTCATATTGGCATATCTACTTTTTGCAACGTGTAAGCCCGCGCTGCAACCCAGAAATGATGATGAAAAAATGATTTTGCAGGCAAGGTCAATTTCCAACCAAGCGATTGTAGACCACGATACCGTTGCCTTGGCGAAGATTTGGTGTGACGAATATCACCTTATCTCATCGAGAAACTTTGAAGTAGCTGGCCGCGAAAAAAACCGGCACCATTTTGCAATGGAATTCTCCACGAAAAAGGAGGTAGTGTATGTACGAACTCCGAGAAGAATAGAAGTGAATACTTTTTGGAACATGGCCGCTGAGCAAGGGGATTGGAACGGACAGTGGCAAGAGCCAGTTGGCTTGGTCAAATTGTCGGGTACGTATTATGCCAAGTGGCATAAAGAAAATGGAGAGTGGAAAATACGCGCAGAAATTTTTACACCGCTAACTTGTTCGGGAAGTGAATTCTGTAAACAACAACCAAAAATAAATTGAGGGCTTTCAACGAGAAGCATCGGCAATTTAGTACTACCATCTTCTTACATCCATCTCAGTTATACATGCGAAACTTTAAATTTCCGTTGCTCTATTTAATTGCCTGTTCATTTGAGGCACTTTGCCAAACAGGTCAGCTAGCTGGCAGAATCGTGGACGCTCAAACGCGAGAATCATTACCCTATGCTCATGTATTTGTGAATAACACTACTCTTGGAACCACTACGAACGAAGAAGGCAAATTTATTTTAAAGAATGTTCCCACAGGAAGCATTGAAATTGTGTATTCTTTTATTGGGTATCAAACCTACCAGGCGAGGGTTACCGTGGCTGAAGGTGAAACGGTCGCTGTTACGATCCTACTCATCCCGGTCAAGGAAGAGTTGAAAAGTGTGGAAGTAACGAGCTCGAGGGATAAAGAATGGCTCAAACAATTGAAACGATTTGAAAAAGTATTTTTTGGTGAAAAGTTTGCAGCTATCTGTAAAATCCAGAACCCTTGGGTTCTGGATTTCTCAACAACCAATGATTCAAAATCGTTTGTTGCTAGCGCATCAGCCCCACTCGAGATAACCAATAATCATCTCGGATACTCCATTTTATTTCACTTAAAAAATTTCCAGTCAAACAGTCAGTCCTATTTAATTGACGGCAATTCCTATTTCGTTGAATTGACCGACCCGACTAAAAAAGATATTTGGACAAGAAATAGGGAGGTAGCCTATTTGGGGTCGGATAGGCATTTATTCAAATCCATTTTAAATAACACAGTTACTGAGGAAGGCTTCCGGCTGTACGTGGATAGGCCTGAAGTTGTTGATAGGAACAACCGTTCGGATATTTTTTATTCTGAGGTGGGTAAAAAAGTGGTTGAGTACAGTGCAAAAAATATCGTATCACCTTCGAGCCATCCATATGAATACTTGATTCAGTTGAACGGACGAACTGAAATTCATTACCTGAACAAATCGGGCGCTATCAGATATTATAAAGACGTGCAGGGCGCTGTGTCTTGGATAGAGGTACCGGAAAACCGGCTACGCGTGAATAACAATGGTGTTGTCATTAACTCAACAGGAGTTGTTTATTCAGGTGATATCAGTTATTCCCGCGTGGGCAAATTGCTGCCGCTGGATTACTACCCCGATAAAACTATTGCGGTAAGCAACAGTATAGAAGTAAGATCAAGTCCCTTTCTCGAAAAAGTTTACATCCACACGGATAAGCCATATTATTATCCAGGCGAGACAATATGGATGAAGGGCTATATGAAATATAGCCACTCGGACGTAGGCGATTCTTTAAGCAATGTCTTGTATGTTGAAATGATCAATGAAGCAAAGGTAATCGTTCAAAGTAAAATACTTAAAGTTGATAGCGGATGGACGGCCGCTGATTTTATTCTTCCCACCTCCCTTCCGAAAGGAAACTACCTTCTTAGGGCGTACACTAACTGGATGAGGAATTTTGGCGAATCATGTTTTTTCTCTAGGCCTGTTCCCATACTACATGTGAATGAAAAGATGGAACGAAGCGCTTATTACACCGCCACCACAGACAGTTCTGTGATTGTTCTTCCTAGCAAAGAAGTATTTAAGCCACGAGAAAAGATAACAATTACAATCCGGGTGACGGATGAAAATAAGTTGCCGGGAGGTGCAAATCTTTCCATTTCGGTAACGGATGAAAAACAGGTGGCGAGCATAAACGAACAGGAAACTATTTTAAATGGACTCTCGATCCCCGATTTGCCCAAGCCAACGAGATTTTTTTATTCGATGGAACATGGCATAACACTGTCTGGCAGTTTTAAAAACGACAAGCAAAAACCAGAGCAAGCAAGCCTCATGGCTTTGGTCGCAAAATTTGAAGATTTACTAATGGTTGATACCGATGCAACCGGAAAATTTAAGTTAAATGGGCTTCAATTTTATGACAGCATTGGCCTAGCGTTTCAGGCGAAAGACAAACGCGGGAAACCTTACGGCAAAGTAACCTTAACACAACGGGATGTCCCGCCAATCCTTCCATGGAAGCCTTACAAAAGGTTGACTATTTCCGATGCAGGCTCTCCTCAACGCTTACTGTCCGAATATGAAATATCGAAGGATGCAACTTTGCTTAAAGATGTAACTGTGGTTGGTAAACGAATCGAAGAACCCTCAACAGAAATACAACACAAAATTTTTGGCAAACCCGACCACACCGTGAAAGGAGAAGCCCTTCTGAACAGCGGAGCAACAAACTTGGCAGTTGCCCTGCAAGGGAAAGTGCCTGGGTTGGTCATCCGTTCTGAAATGGATAACCGAGGGGTGCACTATACTATAAGGATTCGGGGATTTTCCTCCATTTTACTGAGCATGGAGCCTTTGGTATTAATTGACGGAGTTCCGGTGGGTGGGTCCGCTTTCGTCCATCCTATGCTAAGTATGGGGGGCGGTGGAAATATGGGCGATACCGCGGGTGACCGAATGGCCATGTTAGACATAAACATGATTGACCGGGTGGAGGTAACAACCAGAACCAATAGTTTGTATGGAGATGCCGGACGGAATGGAGTGATTGCGGTGTTTACCAAAGCTTCATCATTGAATAAGCCCACAAATGTTAAGAACTTGAAAACGTTAGAGGTAATCAAAATTGCTGGCTATAGTAGGCCAAGAAAATTTAAGCTACCAGACTATGGTAAACCTGGTCAAGAAAGAGATAATATGGACTATCGATCTACTGTATATTGGAATCCAAATCTGAATCCCGACAATGTATCGGGTGACTGTTCTGTATCGTTCTTTGCTGCCGATTTGCCCGGAAGATATAAAGTTATTGTTGAAGGAATTTCTGAAACAGGAAGGCCACTTCGATCAGAATCCTTTATTGTGGTTGACAGTAACTGATGCACTTAGCTGCACTATCAAACTAATGGGGAGATTTGCTCAAACCCATACTTCCTTCTCTTATCTTTATTTGGATAGTTACTTTCCCGATATTCTTTGTTGAATGAAACATTTTTTGAAAACCATAGTTGTTGATTATGTTCAAAAGGAATTACTTCCTTGCTTCCTATTTTGCGTAGCCGAGTTCGGTTAGTAACTTTTAAGAATTTCTTATCTCTACCTACTTTATATTCGTGTAAGAAGTCACCGATAACTTGTTCGGGAAGTGAATTCTGTAAACAACAACCAAAAATAAATTAAAGGCTTTCAACGAGAAGCATCGGCAATTTAGTAATATTGTCTTCCTACATCCATCTCATCATTTCAATTTCAACATCCACATAACTTTGCGCAGGATTTGAACTCTGCCAATAAACCTTTTTGAATTGACGAATGAAATGCCGCGGATGACCTGGACTTTGGGAATAATCAGTATTACTATTTTTACGATTTGTCGAAAATAAAGCGATTATTATAGTTAATCGGCAAAATAAATCCTTTAAATTTAAATTACACGCAACTAAGATATTTGTATGATTAAGGGTTACAAACTTTTTATTTCATTGATATTCCTTTTTAATACGCCCGAAAAAAATCTTTTTGGACAGGAAAAGAGCAATTTGACTTCTGAAATAGTAATAGATCGATTTATCGGAAAAATTGGTGGAGAGAAATGGCTCAGCTTGAAATCAAGAAAGGAATATGCTTTTGTAGAGTATGAAGAAGATAAAAACTCGATTATCCCTACTAAAAGCTATGATCGAATAGTGATCAATTTAAATCCTGGAATGTCCATCGAAGCGCATAGGGACTTAACAAATCGAAGAAGCTTTTTAATATTCAAGCCTGAATGCAATTGGTATTATTCAGGTGGAAGTCAAATAGTTAAATTTTTCGGGCCGGAACCCATTAACTTTAAGACTAAGTATCCAAGGACTGAGCTGATGGAGATTCTTAATCTTGAACCTATGAAGATGGTTTACATTGAGGATACTCTTTATAGGGTGGATTTTAAGGATACTAGACAGTTAGATCAAAAGCAATCATTATTTTTCGGGATGATTTCAGGTTTGCTATATAAAAGGACATTCACGAGCAAGAATGAAGTTCATTGGGCGTTTCACTTTAGTAACTATAAAGAAACTCAGGGTTTCTGTGAACCACGCCTAATTAAGCTAGTAAGTAATGAAAAGTATTTTTTTAGCATATCTGTTAAGTCTACTCTATATAATGTCGAGATTGATTCCAATGTCTTTAACCCACCTATTGCATGTAGGAATTATGATGATTTTACTCATCTGGAATTTCCCTACACTCTAAATCTTAATTAGTTGAGAATTAATTTTATGATGATATTTTCATTTGTAACAACTTCCGGGCTCCAAAAATTGAAATCAAGAAAACCACCAACTGGCTAATGGTTGCAGAATGCTTTCCCATGATATTGGAAAGTCATCATCTCCGAATTTCCGCGACCAAGTAACTAGATTACTAAATTGAATTGCAAAACACGGCCAAAAAAAATTGTTTGTCGCAAAGTTTAAATTTCAAAACAAAGGCACCCTAACTCTCAAAACCCAAGAGGTACATCCAAGATATTATAGGGTGGTTTTGGGGAATGCAAATATTTTGTCGTTTAGATTTAAGTTAACAAGAAGTTTTATCGTTTTTGTTCTGCGTGTGACAACACCATTTTTTGTGAATTCTTTCAGAAAAGGTAGATAATTCGCTCGCCATTGTGCCACCCATTTCGGTGATGTTGAGCCAGGCATTTCGCTGATACCGTGCCAGTAGGTTGAGTTGTATTTCGGTGGCCATTGTGCCACTTATTTTGCTCGCCATTG
>Ga0226658_10000256_pt1 | contig 24571 bp, 18 predicted proteins | sample OliLak19BULKMAT1_FD_169091 | JGI IMG/M metagenome (GOLD analysis project Ga0226658, IMG submission 169091) | Freshwater microbial mat bacterial communities from Lake Vanda, McMurdo Dry Valleys, Antarctica - Oligotrophic Lake LV.19.BULKMAT1 (v2)... | ecosystem: Environmental > Aquatic >... | reverse complement strand
CCCGCCGGCAATGCGGGACGCCTCAACAGCGCGAGTGTCGCCTTCAATTTCTCGGCGCTGACAGCTTCCTTGAATGCAGCGCTGACGGTCAACAACCAGAACCTGACCCTCACCGGCACGACCAACTTCGCCAGGGACGGCATCAACCCGAATTGGGTGCGCTCTTCCCCGACCGGTCCAGCCACCCTTGATATCGCTTGCACGGGCGCCAATTGCGCCAGCGCTGGCTACACCGGCGTGGCCAGCACATCTCTTGCCGGCACCAACGGTGCCTTTGCGGCAGGTCAATATCGGATAGTGCCGACCCGCCTGCCGGGCAGCGGATTCTCCGATCAGATCACCGGTGTCTTCGCGCTGGGGGCGGGTGCCATCCCCACCATCGGCATCGTGCTGCCACAAAGCGGCACGGCCAACCTAGTGTGGACAGGAATCACCAATGGTGCGCCGACCAATGCCGTCAACGGGCTGACGGTGGCCGGCACGCTACAAGCTAACTTCACGACCCGCACGGTGAGCTTTACCGCCAATGTCGGTGGCACCGGACCTAACACCGCCGCACTGCCGACGTTTACCGCGACAGCGACCAATGCACCGATTGTCGGCGTCGGATTCAGCGCCTCTACGACGCCAGCCACCAACGTCGGCACGCTGACGGTGACCTGTGCAGGTGCCGCCTGTGCGGTGGCGACCAGCCGCTTTGGTCGTTTTGACGGCCTCTTTTCCAACAACACCGGCACCAGCGGTTCGGCGAACGTCAGCGTTGGCGACAGCGCAACCAGTTACTTTGGCAACGCGACCTTCGGTGCTGCCGCGACTCCTACACCACCCCCGAACGCCGCGCCGAAACCCGGCGTACTGGTCACAGGTGACGTGTTCATCGTAGCCGGTAGCGGCATGTTGAACCGCCCCGCGCCGCTGAATGGCGCACAGGCTGTGGCCGCAAGACAATGGCGCAACACGGGTAGCGCTGAACGCTAGTCGGCGCGCCCCATCCCGACTTCGGCCCGAAGAGAGATATTCTTCGGGCCGTTTCATGTCGGCCGTTAGCGAGCGCCAAACAAACGCCTGACACCCAACCACTGTTGGTGCCAGAAGGTGTCGCCGTAATCGCGGCCATGGAGTTGATCTCGAACGCCGGTGGCGGGAAATACCTTTTCCATGTTGGCGGTGCCAAATAGCACATCCCAAATCGGAAACAGCACCGCAAAATTGCAGCCTTGCGCGCGGCCCTCGTGCCCCAGACCGATGGCATGGTGCACTCGATGAAAGCGCGGGCTGACCAACGCATACTCGCCAAACCGGCCGAAACTCATGCGCACATTGGCGTGCGAAAGACTTTCCACGACGCGTGACGCGACCACCAAGGCAATGAACTGTGCCGGCGGCACGCCGATCAGCAGCGCCACCAGCGCGTACACGCCATCAATCAGAACATCGTCAAGCAGGTGGTTGCGGTCGTCGGACCAAAAACTCATCTCGCGCTGCGAGTGGTGCAGTGCGTGCAACGACCACCACCATCCGAACTGATGTTGCCCGCGGTGCAACCAATAGGCGACAAAATCGAGCAGCACCAGATAAAACACGAACGACAAGAGCGGTTGGCTGGTGAGCCACGGCATCGCGTCTTCGAGGTTCGGCGGGATGATGTCGTGCATCCTGAGCGCCCCGTCCAAGGCATCAACAGCGGGCATCAACAGGAAAAATAGCAGCAACGGCACGAAGCCAAGACGATTAAGCATCGTATAGATAGCATCAGTTTTCTTCCATTCGGTATGCGGCTGTGCTTCCACCGGACGCCATTTTTCCAGCGCACCGAGGAAGATGGCGAGCAGCGTGATCTCGATGGCACCGATCAGAAAAAATTCGGTGGCGTTGAACGCGCGCTCCGCTTCACCACCCAGTTCCAGCGCATGCAGCACCGGCAGCACGCCAGACTCGAAGACGTGCTGATGAAGCTCGGCAAACAACTCTTGTATCCACGCGATCATTTGCCAGCAGCGCCTTTGAAATCAGGATGCTCGGGAATCCGCGCAAAACAAAAGCCTTTTTCTTTGAGGCCCTTGATCAGCGTATCGAGCTTTGGGTACAGCGCGTCTTTGCGCGACCAGATGCCCAGATGCCATAGCAGGATGTCGCCGCTGCGAATGGTTTTCAATTGCTTCGCGATCAACGCATCGCTTGGGTATGTTTCGCTAGGCAGTTCATCACCGGAAAACCCCGCCGGCGACCATGCGACGTGCTTGTAGCCGCACGCCTCGGCAAACTTAATCGTATTTGCTGTGAGCTTGCCGCCGGGGGCGCGCCAGATGGCGTCCATGCTCCTACCAGTCATTTGCTTGAACGCCTCATCGCTTTTGCGAATTTCACTGCACACCTGCGCAGCGTTTAGTTCTTCGCCGACTGACTTGCCCCACGGCACATAGCGGACTTTGTCTCGGCCGACGTCGGCACGAAAATACCAATGCCGCCACGTATGCGAACCGAACGCGTGACCTTCATCGGCGCGCGCCTTCCAAAACGCGCTCCACGCAGGATCCAACGATGAATCACCGCGCTGGGTCTTTTCATTTGCGAGAAAGAAGGTCGCCTTGACACTGTGCTTTTTTAGGGTGGCAGCCATCTCTTCCGCAGGCGCCATGTGCCCGGTATCGACGGTGAGATAGACGGTTGCTTTGCAGGCTGGCTGCGCGACGGCGGCTCCAGCGAGCATCAACAACGCGATCAGCGCTGCCAGAGCCTGCGGGCATGATCCGATGCGGGGGGTCAACACATCACCTCCGCGCAGCATGACCCATGAAGTAAATCCCGTGTGGCGAGTTGCCCACCGGGATCTGCTTGGAGATTTGCTTGGTCGCCATGTCGATGATGGTGACCTTCTTCGCCCAACGCGACGTCACCCACAACTCTTTGCCATCCGCCGTGAGCTCCATGCAATCGGGGCCGCCCGGAACCTTGATGGTATCCACCACCTCGAGCGTTTGCTGATCGATGATGTTGACCGTGTTGGCCACTCGATTGCTGACCAGAATTCGACGGCCATCGCCCATGGCAATGAAGTTGTGCGCACCTTTGCCAGTCTTGATTTTCTTGATTGTCTTCCTCGTGGCGAGCTCCACGACTTCAACGTAGTCTGCGCCAGTCATACCGATCAGCGCATGTTTGTCGTCCGGCGTCACCCACACACCAGCCGGCATCGGGCCGACGGGTATGGTCCATTTGACCGCCTGCGTTGCCAAATCGATGGCCGCAAGTTGGTTGGAATCTTGCAGCGTGATGAGCGCCACCTTGCTGTCGGACGTAAAGCCGACATGCGACGGCGCTTTCGGCGTGGCGATGCGCTTCACCAGTTTGAAATCACCATCGTAGATATCAGTGCGATTAAGTCTGAGCGAAACCGAGACGAACCATTTCTTGTCCGGCGAAAAGCCGATCTGGTACGGGTCGGAGATCTTGTCGATGCGTCGCTTGATCTCGCCAGTCTTGGGATCAAGCAGCACCAAATCATTCGATACCGCATTGGCGACGATCAGATACTGGTCATCCGGCGTGGCCATCAGGTGGTGGGGCTCCTTGCCGACCGGAATGCGCTTGATTTCCTCTTTTTTTATCTTGTCGATAATGCTGACCGTGCCTTCGCCTGAATTGAGCACGATGGCCACTTGCGCGCATGCATCGGCAGCAACCAGAACGAAACCGATCAAAAGTGTGGCTACTGCGCACGCCGCACGACCAAATTTCGCACCAAAGACTGTATGACCGATCACGCTGAGTGTCCCAAAAAGTGAGGCGTCAAAAAAGTGACGTATGCTACCATGCTCTCTATGAGAAACGCCTTGTGCGCCATCCACGTTGACCTGAACCTAGGCGCCGGAATGCCAACCGAGTTCACCTCTTCGCGGCACGCATGACGCACATCGCGCCGCGTTTTTGCATTCAATGCGGTAGCGACCGCGTCGCGCAGCGTGTTCCCGATGGCGATGACCACACGCGTGACATTTGTGATGCCTGCGGCCACATCCACTATTTCAATCCCAAGATTGTGGTTGGCGCTGTGCCAATCTGGCAGGGCAAAGTGCTGCTTTGCAAGCGCGCCATCGAGCCCCGCTACGGCAAATGGACATTGCCAGCTGGATTCATGGAGGAAAACGAGACGCTCGAAGATGGCGCTGCCCGCGAGACGCTCGAAGAAGCTGGGGCGCGCATACACATTGATGGCCTCTACACGGTACTTTCGTTGCCTGATATCTCGCAGGTCTACATGCTCTACCGCGCCCAACTCGCCGACCTAGATTTTCACGCGGGCACGGAAAGTCTCGATGTCGCGCTGTTCGATGAGAGCCAGATTCCCTGGGACGAGCTGGCTTTTCGCACCATTTCCACGACACTGCGTCATTACTTTAGCGACCGGCAAACCGGTATTTTCCCGGTTCGAAGCGAAACATTGCGACATCCGTCCACGGTGAAACCCTAGTATTGGCGGGCGTTTCCAGACTATTTGTTCTGGAAACGCCCGTAGATTGGCGAGTTTGTGTTTTTATTGCATCTGCGTTGACAAAACGTTGCGAACTAATGCGTCGAGCCGCGCGTTTCCTGCGACATCATCAACCGCGACTGGTTACGACGCAGGCTTTGCAATCAGCGAAGTGTTGGAGCGCGCCAGCAGGCGTTTTCCCAGCAATACCGTCTGCGCATGAATCGCCACCGTATCCTCAATTTTTCGCGCGTAACCTCCGGCCATCGCAAGGGCGACCGGCAGATGACGCGCCGCGCAGGCAGCGAACACCAGTTCGTCGCGCCGCCGCAAGCCATCCATCGACAACTTCAGGCGTCCCAACCGATCGTCTTCGTACGGGTCGGCACCGGCGAGATAAATCACCAAGTCAGCCGCGAAGCGTCCGAATAATTGTGTCAGGCCATCGGCCAGCGCCAACAGGTAAATGTCGTCAGTGGCGCCATCCGGCATTTCAATATCGATATCGCTGGGAAACTCGCGTCGAAACGGATAGTTTCGCGCGCCATGGATGGAGAACGTAAAGATACTAATGTCGCCGCTCGCAATGGCGGCCGTGCCGTTACCTTGATGCACATCGCAGTCAATCACGGCCACATTGTTGGCAAGCCCCTCAGACTGCATTGCGCGTGCGGCAATGATCGCGTCGTTGAAGACGCAAAAGCCCTCACCGCGGTCATAAAAAGCATGGTGTGTTCCGCCTGCTAGATTCGCCGCCACGCCGTCGAACAGCGCCGCGCGGCAGGCGGCCAGCGTCGCGCCGGATGAACGCTTGGAGCGCTCGACCATTTCCATGGACCACGGAAAACCGACGAGTTTGATTTCGGCGGCCGTCAACCCGCCCTGCTCGACCCGCTGTACATAGTCCGGTGCATGGGCGCGCGTGAGTTCGGTGTATGTTGCCGCAGGCGGCAGCAGAAAGTCATCGGGCGCAAATGCACCCGACGCCGCCAAGGCCTCGCGCAGCATGCGGTACTTTTCCATCGGGAAGCGATGGCCGGCGGGTAATGGCAGGACAAATTGGTCGGCGTAAAAGAGCTTCATGGCGTGATGATGCAACAAGCGAGACGGCGTGCGGTGTTTACTCAACCTTTTTGAAGCGTCCTGAAGCCGTCGGCGAACGCGCCTGATAGCTGAGCGGCAATTCGACGTAGAACTCCGCACCACCGGTGGACTTTTGTACAAAACCGATGCGGCCTCCCATGGCCTCGACCAACGCCTTGGAAATAGCCAGCCCGAGCCCGGTGCCACCTTGCTGTCTAGTATCGGAGCCATCCGCCTGCGCGAACTTACTGAAAATTTTCGGCCAGAATGCTTCCGGAATTCCCGGCCCGTCATCTTTAACGTAGATCCGAATCCACCCAATGCTGGCGGTGGCGCCGAGCTGCACCGTCCCGCCGTTCGGCGAAAATTTCACCGCGTTCGACAAAAGATTCGTCACCACTTGCATCAGGCGATTACGATCGACATACAGCATGGCCGGCGGAACTGGATCGGTAAGTGTTATCGCGACACCGTACTTCTGTGCATAGCCATGGTTAAGATCAACTGCCTCCTGCAGAAACCGATCAACTAAAAATTCGATCGGGCGTTGCTCCACGCGACCAGACTCGATCTTGGACAGATCGAGAATATCGTCGATCAGATGCGACAGCCGCACGCTGTTCTCGTACGCCATTTCCACAAATTCTTTCTGTGCCTCGGATACCTCGCCGACCTCACCCTCATGTATCAACGCCAACGAGCCGAGGATGGCGGCCAGCGGTGTGCGCAGTTCGTGACTGACCGTCGCGACAAATTCACTCTTCATTCGTTCCACCGCCAGGCGCTCGGTTAAATCTTTTGCCACCGCGAGGAAACCGATCTGGCGCTCACGTTCGTCCTTGAGAACGGTAATCGAGATAAACACCGGATGACGCCTGCCATCAACGGCAACCAGCTCGGCCTCGTCCTCGTCCGTTTCGCCGCACGCTGCGGGCACCGTGAGCAAGTCTTGGTCGTCCCTCGGCACCAGCCGGGCATCATTGACGATCTTGGCAACACGCTGATCGACCCAGCTCTTGGCGAACAGATCTGACAGCCGCAAATTCAGCTCGCCCTCGCAATGTCCGGTCAGTTCCTCGGCGGTTCGATTCATCGTGCGGACGCGGCCGCTGGTGTCGGTTGAAATGATGGCGTAATCGGCGCTGTCAAAGATCGCCTGCTGAAGTGAAAGTGCCTGGCGGAGGTCGTATTCAATCTTTTGACGAGGACTGATGTCGCGTATCACCGCAGCAAAGAAAAGAGCTTGGTCAGTGGCATAACGACTGAACGAGATCTCGACGGCAAAAATTTCTGCCGTGGACCTTCTACCCAACGTCTCTACAGTGACACGCCGGGTGGCCTGGCCCGGATCTCTCGCAGATTCCAGCAGGGCGCGCATGCGGGGACGCTCTTCGATGCTCGCCAGCAACAACAGATTAGTGCCATCCAACGTCACTTCGTCGTAGCCAAACATCGCCGAAAGACGGTGGTTTGAATACACAATTTTGCCTTGTTCGTCGATGATCGCGACGCCTTCCGCCAGACTGTCGATCAGCGCCTCGATACGTAACTCGCCGTCGAGCGCTTGCTGTTCAGCCAGCCGGCGCGTTTTCACCTCGTTGTGCAGTTCCTGATTACGCTGCTCGGAGGACATGAACGCATGCAACACCAGCGCCGCCAACAACAGCACGGTCAACAGGATAAAAAAGCCCAGGCGCAGCAGCTCAATGCGGATCGCCTCCTGCAATTCCAGCAGCTCCTGGTTTTTTTCAAGGGCCGATCGTGTTTCGTCATCAATCATTAATCGAATATCGCGCCGGATCTCATCGATCAAACGCTTGCCTTGGACGGTGACGCCAAGTGACTGCGTTGCCACGATTTCGCTGCCGCTGCGGGCTTCCCGCCGTTGGCGGATCAACGGCTCAGCGTAGTCAATCCGCCAGCCCTGCTCCAGCTTCTGGACGCTACTCAGCCGGTTGCGTTGCGCGGGGTCGGTGAGCCGCTGATTGGCTTCTTCGGCGGCAAGGCTGAAGTTGCGCTCCCCCACGACCAGTGGCTCCAACAGTTCGTCATTGCCGGTCAACAGGAATCCGCGTGCGCCGGTCTCCATATCCACCACTGCCGCGAGCAAGTTGCCCAAGGTCTTGATGTTTTCACCACTCTGCTGCTGCCCAAGTGCTTTCAACTTGATGCGCTCAAAGCCACGGTAGACGTCAATCTCGACGTTAAATACGAGGCCGAGCAGCAAAATGGCACCCACGACAACGAACGGCGCACGTGATTGCCTGAACAGGGACAACACTACCGGCCTCCAGGGGACTGCCAAGATCCGGAACGCGTCATGTTGCCCCAGCTAGCTTTTGCTCCGAACATCCACTGGACCAAACCGATGAGCCGCCAGACTGACACCAACTGGCGAAAACCGAAATTTTCCAGCATGGCGATAAGTACCAACCGACCCAACTGGGAAAAGCGAGGGTACAGATGAAAAGTAAGCTCTTCCAGTAGCAGCGCACTCAGTGACAACATAAACCCGAGTGTAAACGCCATCGCCATAAAAATGAGAAAGACTTCGAATGAAATGTGCCCGACACTGACCAAATAGAACATGAACGCATAGCCTGCCACTTCCAAGAGTGGCCCCCACCATTCAAAGATGGTCATAAACGGAAACGCGATCCATCCAGGCGTACCGCCATTGCGCGAAAAGCAAAGTGACCGATGCGCAAACAGACTTTCCGCAAGCCCTCGCTGCCAGCGCACACGCTGCGATTTCAACACCTTCAGCGATTCTGGCGCCTCGGTCCAGCAAATCGGATCGGCAATGAAGTGAATGGCGTAGGGCTTGTTGCGTTCACGAAACAGCCGGTGCATGCGCACCACCAGTTCCATGTCCTCGCCCAGCGACCCGCTCGCATAGCCGCCCGCTTCAATAACCGCGTCTTTTTTGAATACGCCAAACGCCCCGGAGATGATCAGTACCGCATTGATGGCCGCCCATCCCATGCGCCCGAACAGGAATGCACGCAGATATTCGACGATTTGCAGCAGCGCAAGCGGATCGGTGGGCAAATCGATTTTGGTGAGGAAGCCCCCCCTAACCTCACAACCGTTGGCGATGCGAACCGTGCCACCAGAGGCAATCGTCAGCGGATCCTCCAGAAACGGGTCGACCACGCGGCGCAGACTGTCACGTTGCAGGATCGAGTCGGCATCGATGGCACAAAACAGCGGGAACTTCGCGGCACTGATGCCCACGTTCAACGCATCGGCCTTGCCGCCGTTTTCCTTGTCGATGACGCGCAGATTCTGGTACTTGGTCGAGCGATAAATGCCGCGCACTGGCTGTGTTTTCAATTGCGCCCAAAATACTTCCGGAAACGGCCGCAATTCAAAATCACGGATCAGCGCCTGTAACGTGCCGTCTTTCGATCCGTCATTGACCACCACCACTTCAAACTCCGGATAGTCGACCTGCAGCAGCGACTGTATCGATGTGGTGATGGTCGCCTCTTCGTTGTAGGCCGGCACCAGAATCGAAATTCCGGGCTCGATACCCGAATAGGTCTGCGGCAGGTTCGCCAGCGCCCGTCCGGCAATACTGCGCTTGAGGCTCATGATGGCAAGAATGTTGAGCGAAAAATAGCCCATGTTGATGGCCACAAAATAGACCAGGAACACCCATTGAACCGTTTCCACAAACAGGCTCATGCTTCTTCTGCCATAACTTGTTGCAGAATTTCTCGCGCAAATTTGTCGGTGCTGGTTGCAACAATTTGATTGAGCGCGGCATCCGTCGCTCCGCGCAAAGACACCAAGGCCTTGGCGGCGCGGTAGCGAACCCACCAAGACGCATCGCTGAGCAGAGTCTCCAACGTACGCTGTTCGGCCGGCCCACCAACTTCGCCCAGACCGCTGGCGGCGGCCGCGCGAACGCGCCAATCGTCGTTTTTTGCCGCCGCCATCAGCATTGGAATATCCTCCGGTGCCGACATGAATTTGAGCCCGGCACTGATCACCTCGGGGTCGCTCTGGATTTTCATCCATTCTCGGATCGCCGGGTCAACACGCTCTCGATGACAAAGCGCCAGCAAGGGGAGCAACCGCAGAGCCTCCGCTTTGGTCGGATTCAATGGTCTATCGAGCAGCGGGCCGGTAATCACGTTCGCGCCGAGCTCGCGAAACAACGCTGACAGACGCGAGATCGGCCAGTCAGCGCGGGTCAGTATGGTTGGCACCAAATGCGGCAACATTTCGTTCGGATCAATCCTGAGCAGTGCCCGCATGGCTGCGTATGAAAGTATCGGTTGCGGGTCTGCCACCAGCTTGGTCAGTGGGCCGATCGCCGCACGACTATGCAAGTGTCCGAGCGCCGTTACTGCAACCAGACGATGTCGTATGCCCGCGTGCTCCATCATGGCAATGATTCTGCAGGTCGGGATGTTGTCGCTCAAGAATCGATTGAGATTTTCCGACACAACACCGCGCGTGACTTCTTGAAGGTGCGTCCACAGCTCGAGGAAAACCGCCAGATCCGGCCGGCTCAGGGTGGGAACCTTAAGCGCCAAGGGACCATCCATGGCGATAAACAATGCCGGCTCCCATTCATCGATAAACGCTTTCTCGTGGCGCTCAACGCGGCCGCGCCAGAGGCGAAATCCAATGATGAGTACCGCCATCAACACCGATAGACACAATGCAATTAGCGCGGTGATCAATGCCGCGATGACGACCGGTTCAAAAGCCAATTCGCGCACCGATACGTATTCCACGACGCGTGTAAAAACTTCCCTGTTTTTGCCGTTCGGCATCCAGCGACAACGACAAATCCGGCGTTATCCGCCACGTGGCGTTGGCGGATGCATTCACAACAGCCATCGCACGCAGTCCCTGACCCGCCATGTTCTCCAGTTCGGTGCCGCGCGCGGCGTAAAATCCGGCACTCAAATCGTCTCCGAAGTAATAATTGGCACCAAGTCTGTGGCTGGAAGAATAGGCAGTTCCAGTTGCACGGGCAAGGTACGCGGTGTATGCGAAGCGCCAGCTACCGATGTATTGTTCCACTGAGAGATTTGACAACACTGAATTGCTGGCAGGGTAGCGGCTGCGCTTCACGCCGCCACCGATGACCCACCCCTCGCCCAACGATTTACTTAGCTGCATGCCCACAGAGTCCCGCGCCAACACGCGGTGGGTCTCGCTGCTTGTTGCATCAACAGCAAACGTCGCTCCTGCGGCCGCCTCGAACATAGCGCCAATGCCAGCCTCGCGATCCTTGAGTCCAAAGCGCTCGGTTTCGCGCACGCTGACGTAGGCGATCTGCCGACGGTCGCGGTTAACACCTACCGCCACCGACTGCTCGTACCAGTCACCACGATCGTTGGTCAGCGACTCGCGTGTGTTTGCCAGCTGTAAGTTCAACTTCAGCCCTGCCGCCGCCGCCATCACGCCGCCCGAGGATCCGCAAAGCACTAACAGCAGCAGCATCCGATGACGTATTTGGCCTTGCCCCATCATTTCACTAGGCGGCGAATTCGCGCCTTCAGTTCGTTGGGTTGAAACGGCTTTACAAGGTGATCGTTGGCACCAAGGTCGAGCGCCCGCACGATATCCCCCTCCTGAGACTTGGCGGTCAGCATAATAATAGGTACGCCTTCACGCTCGGGCATGCGCCGCGCTTGCTGCAGTAGTTCGTAGCCATTAACCAACGGTAGCATCACATCGAGCAACATAATGGCGAATGGCGTGTTGGAGGCGATTGCCGCCGCACCCGCCTCGCCGTCGGTTGCCAGCAACGGAGCAAAGCCCTCCTTTTCGAGCATGAACTTAAGCAGACGTCCGATATAAGGGTCGTCTTCGACGATCAGCGCGTTACGCGGGCTTGATGCAGCAGAGTTGGTGCTTTTCGTTTCAGTCATGAAGTTATTCGTGTGACCATCGCCAGTCGAAGATAGTAGCGTCTCGCACCGGTCTATTCAAGCAAAATGGTGTGCCCATTCGTCATCATGCAGCGCCGGTCTGCGGCTTGTCGGCGGCCGACACAACTGCGGCGGATTTGATCGACCCACTGAAGGCTCCTCGCCGATTGCGCGCTTTACAAATCAAACGCGCGGCCTTCGTCAACAAGTCATGCTACCGCTGGATTGTCTACAGCCGCTATCCTCGGGCAACTATATTTCGGGGAAACAAGTTTTCCGCGCTTGACGCGCTCGGTTGTGCCCCCAACATTCGCGTCGCCCGCCGCCGTTGCGCGGACCGCCGATTCGGCGTCTACAGATTGCATCGGTAGCAATGCCGCCGCGCTCTTAACGGGAACGGCCAGCCGACTCGGACCCGTACATGGCTTGTCATCAATCCAAGCGCCACTCAAGATGTCAGGCGACGACTAGGTCGCCAGCGGTGCCACCTTCAAGACTTCGTCGATGGTAGTGAGCCCTTGCGCCACTTTCATTGCACCGGAGAGTCGCAGCGGCTTCATGCCGGATTTGTACGCCTGTTCGGTTACCGCCACAATGTCAGCGTGCTCATTGACGAGGCGTTTCAATTCGTTGGTCATTAGGAGGATTTCGTAGATGCCCATGCGCCCCATGTAACCGGTATTGCGGCATTCGAGGCAACCCACCGGACGATAGACTTCTTTCGGTGGCTCACCTTTCCACGGCGAGACCAGCGAATGCCACAGGCGATGGTCGTTCGGGTCGTCAAACGGCACCTTCTCCTTGCAGTGGTTGCACAACGTCCGCACCAGTCGTTGCGCCATGACGCCCAACACCGTCGAGTTGAACAAATAGGCGGGTACGCCCAGATCAAGCAAGCGCGTGATGGCGGTAGGCGCATCGTTGGTGTGCAGCGTTGACAACACCAAGTGCCCTGTCAGCGCGGACTGAATCGCCATTTCGGCGGTCGCCAGATCGCGAATCTCGCCGACCATAATGATGTCCGGATCTTGCCGCATGAGCGCCCGCACGCCCTCCGCGAACCCGAGATCGATATTGGTTTGCACTTGCATCTGATTAAACGCCGGCTCCACCATCTCGATCGGATCTTCAATCGTGCAGACGTTGACCTCCGGCGTCGCGAGTTGCTTGAGTGTGGTGTAGAGCGTAGTGGTCTTGCCGGAACCCGTGGGACCGGTCACCAGCACGATGCCGCCTGGGTGCCTAATCAGCTCCTGCCACTTCGTATCGTCCTCTGGCGTAAATCCAAGTTCGGAAAAGTCGCGCACCAGCACTTCCGGATCAAACACGCGCATGACGAGTTTTTCGCCGTGGGCGGTCGGCAGCGTGGAGAGCCGCAGCTCGATTTCCATGCCGTCCTGCGTACGCGTCTTGATACGGCCGTCTTGCGGACGCCGTTTTTCAACGACGTCCATGCGCCCAAGAATCTTGATGCGTGCGGTTACCGCCGTTGCCACCGACGACGGCATTTGATAGACCTGATGCAGTACACCGTCGATGCGAAACCGTACCGTCGCCGTTTCACGGCGCGGCTCCAAATGGATATCCGAGGCGCGCTGATCGAACGCGTACTGCCAAAGCCAGTCAACAAGCACCACAATATGATGATCGTTGGCGTCGAGCGTTCGCCCGCTCTTGCCCATCTCGACCAACTGCTCAAAGTTATTCAGCCCGACATTACCGACGCCGGCTTTTTCAGCACGTTTGACCGAGCGCGACAGGTTATAGAACTCACCGATGTAGCGCGTGATTTCCTGTGGATTCGCCAGCACCACCGTGAAGGACAAGCGCAACATCTCCCCGAGATCCTTTTGCCACGCGGTTATGTAGGGCTCGGCGGTCGCAATCACGGCAGTCTTGCCGCGCACTTCTACCGGCAGAATATTGCGTTTGGTGGCGTAGTCAGACGACATCACGTCGGTCACAGCGCGCATGTCTACTTTGAGCGGATCGATATGGTAGTAGGGCAAGCCGACGCGGCCGGCCAGCCACTCGGTAAGCGTCGCAATATCCAAGCTGCGGTGTGGCGCTTTGGCGGACTTGATCTTCGCCATCGAGAGCGCCACCAGCGGGTGGGCATCACTACCGTTGGCGCGGTATTCCTTGAAGATGCGATCAGCATCCGCTTGATTGACCAGGCCATCCTCCACCAAGCCGTCAATCACCTCTTTAAAGGTGAGGCGACGCTCCGGCGCGTTTCCGCGCTGGGAGACTGGAACGAGCTTTGGCGCTTCTATCTTGGTCGCGGGAGTGGCCATGGCAGTCGGTGGTTTTGGCTAGTTTAACCGAGAGTGTTTTGCGGTGGCGGAAGAGTTTGCGGGGTTGTTTTCGTGGTTCGGCGGCGTCTCGCCCGCACGGTCGCATCCCAATTGGGCGGCCGATGGTTTCAAGTATCCGGCACTTTGGCCGATATCTGGGCATTGAAACCTAGCGTCAAACCTGCGCTTTCCGGCGCGGGCGACCTCAACCGTCGTGAGCCCTACTATGCATACCGTCCTATACCCAACATTGCGCCACATGGAACTGTCGTTTGCGTTTGCCGCTTTCGCGTTGCTTCTCAACATGACAGCAACGGCCGCGACGGCCAACAACAAACGCGGGCTAGATACGCCAAACGGGCAGGCATCTGCCACACCCATCACCGCAAAGATCGGGCTAGATTCGGCAAAGCTGGCGGCCGGCACTGCCGGGCCGGTCACTCTGCCTAGCCTTGGCCGATCTGATTTCATCACACATGGCATCGAAGTACTGGTCTCCGGCAACAAGCGCTGGACCGGCCTCATCCGTAGCGCCAGTCAAAGTTTCCCAGCCGAACTGATCCTCACCCCGAGTGCTGCGCTAGGCGATGTACGCGTGGCCAACGGCCGCCTACGTTTTGAGCCCGATGGCACGATAGGACAATCGGTTACCTTTCTGCCGCCAAGCAGCACGTCCATGGAAAACTGCGCGGTCTCCCAGTTCGAGTCGTTGCGCCCTAAATCAACCGGCATCGTGACCAAAGCAGCCACGGCAAAGGTCGCGGAGATGCTGGCTAGCAGCTTGAAGAGTAGCGAGACCGCCAGCATCGATGTGATGTTTGTGTACACGCCGCGCGTGGAGTCGAAGTACGGTGCACAACTAACCGCGGTGCTCGACAGCCTCATCGCCACGGCCAACAGCGCCGCGCGCAATAGTCAGGCGCAGATCACCTTCCGCCAAGTGGCACCACTCAAAGTCTCGCCGCGTCGCATTATTGCCGGTGACTTGGTTGCCGCGCTGAAGGCCGTTGCAGCGTCAGACGACCCGACGCTTCCATCAAACACTGATTTTTCCGGCGTGGCGTCAAAGCGCGTTCAGATGGGTGCCGACATCGTCGTGTTCTTGACTGCCTTCGGCGATTATTCCGTCGGCTGCAGCGGTAGCGCGAACTGCATGGTTGGCGCCGCCTATCAGACTTCGGCGGAAAGCCTCGCAGCGGACGACCCGGGCAAACGCAGCTATGCGATCGTTGACGTCGCCGCGCAGGATCTGGCGCTGACGTTCATCCACGAAGTCGGCCACCTGCTCGGTGCAGGACACGACCTGCAAACCGGCGGTGGCGGCCTGTTCGACGACTCCAACGGTTTCCGTTGGGACCGCGGGAACGCCGGCGACATCATGTCGTATGCACCAAATCGTGAACTGGTGTTTTCGAACCCTGACCTGACCTGCGGAAGCGGCAAGTGCGGCTCGACGATCGAGCAAGGCATTCCCGCCGACAATGCCAAAGCGCTGAAATCCGCCCGCTTCCTGGTTGCCAACTTCCGTGCGACCAAAGCCGCATCGATGGGCAACATGTCAGGACTCTGGTCGGCGCAAAGTGATTCCTCAACCCTGCACCTGAGCCAGCGCGGCCGCGTCATGACGGCGGTATGGACCCAATTCGACGGTAGCGGAAAGCCTACCTGGCTGATCGTCCCCAACTGCCTGATCGATGGACTGCGCTGCAAGGGCGACCTATACCGCAGTTGGACATCTGCCGGTGCGTTGACCGACACCACGCCGTTGGTACCAAAATTCATCTTCAGCGGCGGCATCGGCTCCGTCGACCTTGATATGTCTGATGCTCTGCGCCCGTCCATGCGCTACGACATATATGGCGACGAAAAAATCATGCTATTCAACCGCGGCCTGCCCGCAAGCATGAACGTCGCCGATGATCAGACGGTCGAAGGCAGCTGGTGGATGTCAATGGAGCCTGGTCCCGGCGTGACCATCACGCGCAATCAAAACGCGCTCTATTTGCAGTGGTTCAGCTTTGACAATGAAGGCCGGCCCACCTGGTTCGTCGCACCCAGCTGTCAACTCGTCGCCAACGGCCGCAGCTGCGCCGGCGATCTATTCCGCAACACCATACCCGCCGACAGCGGAAAGACCGTATTGGCGGATAGCCAGAAGATCGGCCGCGCGAGTGTCGACTTCTTGAGCGCTTATGCCGGAACGTTGAACGTCGATATCAACGGCCGGATGCGGAGTGCAGCGATTGAACGCGAAATGACGCTCGACTAGCGGCGAGCACAACGCTACCAAATCCACCACGCGTGATCGCCTACAGAATGGTGGTTTAAGTCGCCGTAAACTGATTCGCGCCGCTTCAAGACTAGGCCGCCCGTGCCCTCCGTACGGACTTGATCACGCGCAACCGCCATGGTCTGCCAGGACGGGGCGCGCACCACGTCCGCCACTTGGATGAGCGGTTTCTCGGCAACGCCAAGCACCATGCTGTAAACGACTTCGTGTAGCTTGCCACGGCGTTCATGCAATGGTCGCCTGCGCCAGTCAGTTCCCGCCGATTCGAGAAGATCAGAGGCGACCATGACAAATAACGCCGCCACGTTGTTGCCTTGAACCGCAACCAGCTCGCCGTCCAGAACACTATCCGGCAGCCGTGCGGCCGACACCAACACGGCGGGGAACTGCTCAGATATCAGGCCGCCATCGTACGACCAGAGGAAAACCTGCCCCTTGCGCTTGACGAGTTGAACACGAAGTCCGTTGCAGATCCGTTCCGCATGCCACTTCTGAATGTCACCCAGTCGCTCGGGTGCCACCGGAAGCGGTCGCATTTCGTGGAACTGGTAGGGCGGCCCGGCGGGGTCAAGGCTATTCACGCCGGCAGCCTGACTAGTGGCTGCGCGCGCGTTGCTGGAATCGGTGGTGCGGGCGGGGTGTCCATGTCGAAAATTTTATCCGAGTGGGTGTTTGTGTTTGAACATTAAAAAAATCCGGCCGGCTTGGTGGCGGCACGCGCCGTCACAGACCACGATCACTATAATGAAGCAACCGTGGCGATTGCCGACCGCGACCAAGACGAAACGCACGAATCAATGACAAAACCCAGAGACACGCCCGCCTGGCATACCTTAGTGGATGTGGCGGCCAACCCCGCAGCCGACGGCGAGGATAGAACGACGCTGGCCTTTTCCGCGCTCGTAACCGCTTGCGGCATCACCCTCGACCTGTCCCGACAGCGCCTCCCCAAGCGCGCGCTAGCCGCCCTCGAAGAGCTGACGACCGCGCTCCATCTTGCCGACAAGGCCCGCGATCTGGTGGCCGGTCGCGCCATCAACAGCACGGAGCAACGGGCGGTACTGCACACCATTTCACGCGCACCCGCCGGCGCTGCCACTGCCGACGCGCGGGTGATCGCAACGCTGTCCGAACTGGAGGCGTTTACGGACGCCGTTCGGCAAGGACGCAAAGCCGGGCGCAGCGTTGCAGATCACCGCTACACGGATGCGATCATCATCGGCATCGGCGGCTCTGCACTTGGGCCGCAGCTCGCGGTCACCGGCTTATCGCGCTTCGCGGACGGTCCGCGCATTCATTTTTTGAGCAATATTGATGGCGGCGCATTTGACGACATCACCGCCGCCCTGTCGCCACTCACGACGCTGGTGGTGGTGATCTCCAAGACATTCACGACAGAAGAAACAACCATTAATGCTGACGCGGCACGCGTCTGGCTGGAAGCGGGCGCGGGTAGCGGCGCCTTTCCGCACCAGTTCGTGGCGATCACCGCAAACCCGGCTGAGGCGCAACGGCGCGGCTATCTCCCACATACGACGTTCGCGTTTGACGTCGGTGTTGGCGGGCGGTTTTCGATGTGGTCGGCCGTTGGCCTGCCGGTGGCGCTGTCCATCGGATTCGATAACTTCCGCGCCATGCTCGCTGGCGCGCACGCAATGGATCAACACTTTGCCGACGCGCCGTTTGCACAGAATCTGCCGAGGCTGCTCGCCGCCGTCGGCGTGTGGAACCGCAATTTTGAAGGCATTACTGCTCACGCTATTCTTCCGTATGCCGAACGCCTGTCGCTGCTGCCAAAACACCTGCAGCAACTGGAAATGGAGTCCAACGGCAAGTCGGTTGATCTTGACGGTAGCGTGATCGGCTACCCCACCTGCCCGGTAATATTTGGCGAAGCCGGCACCAACGGTCAGCATTCGTTTCACCAATTGCTGCACCAGGGCACCGACATCATCTCCAGCGACATCCTGATCGTACGTGAGCGCGAAGGCCGCTCGGCGTCGCAGCACGAACGGCTGCTCGCCAATGCGTTCGCACAAGCCAACGCTTTTTGGGACGGCAACCGCGCAGAAGACATGCCCGCGTATCGGGTTCACGATGGCGGTCGGCCGGTCGCCTTGATTGAGTTGGAACGACTCGATCCGTTTCACCTTGGGGCGCTGATTGCGATGTACGAACACAAGGTGTTTGCACAGGGCGTTATGTGGCACGTAAACAGTTTCGATCAATGGGGCGTCGAGTTGGGAAAAACCATCGCTAAGAATCTGCTCCCCGAAGTCGCCAGAGCCGCTTTGTCGACAAAGCCCGATCAAGCCATCTGTCAGCACTTCATTGCATCCACCAAGCCAGATACTGCGCGCCGATGAAAAGCGCCGCGGGACTTCTGAGTGCGCTCGACGAGCCGATCTTCGAGTTGGGTCTGGACGGACTGATTGCCGCCGCAACGCCCGCGGCCCATGCGTTGCTCGAAAGCCGCGTCCCGGCTGGCTCTTCAAATGAATCGTTGTCAGGCCTGATGTTCGCCGAGGTTGTCGCCGCACGCGACCGCGCGCGCTTTGGGCAAGCGTTCCAACGTATCGCAGAAGCCAAAGCCAGCTCACACCGCCTGGAACTTGGCATCATCCTAGCTTCATCGACGGCGGCGGACATACTGCCGATGGAGGCAAAGCTCGGTGTGATTGCCGCCGCGAACGGCAAACCGGCCGGCGTTGGTTTGTGGTTGCGCGATCTTTCGCTGGAAAAAGCCAACGAAGCGGCGGCGAATGTGCAGGGCACCCACTTGCTTGATCTGGTCGAAAACGTCAGCGACGCCTGCGTCGTTGAGAGCGCCGACGGCAGCGTCGAGATGCTCAATGAATCCTTCTGTCGCCTGTTTGAAATCAGCGCAGCGCCGCAGTCGCTGGTCGGCACGAGTTGCGCTGCGCTCTTCGAAATGGCCTCCGTCGCGACAGACAAACGCATCGGTCCGCTTTACTTTCCACTCGATGCAAAAACGGGCAGCAATCAACGCGACGAGCTTGCGTTTCAGCTGGCTTCCGGCGAGATGGTGGCGCAGGCTTCTCTTGCTGTGGATGGTGAAACTGGTACCGCCGGCCGACTGCACTTGTTTCACCCGATCGTGGCGCGCGAGGCCGCCGCCAAGGCCGACGGTCCGTCTGAGGGAACCATCGCCGTGCAGATGGCGCTGATTGAAAAAATCACCCGCGAGCTGGTCGAGGCCTACGAATCTGCCGGTTGTGCGGTCTACCGCGCAGAGCAAATCGAGATGACCGGCCAGTCGCTGGAGCGATTGCGGCGCGTGGAAACAGCTACCGCCAGCGCGCTCGATTCGGTCGCCGGCCTGCTTGATTTCTCCCGCATCGAAGGCGGCCCGGTTAGCCTCGACGCCACGCCGTTCATGCTGCGCGAGAGTATTGCGTTGATGATCAGGGGCGTGGTGGCTATTGCCGAACAGCGGCGCGTGCTGCTGCGGGTCCGTATCGAGCAGGATGTGCCGGAACAATTGACGGGAGATGCGCCGCGCCTCATGCTCGCGCTGCGCAATCTGCTCGAGTGTGCAATTGTTGCTCTTCCCGCCGTCGCTGCCGACGAGACGCCCGCCGCCGATGACAAACTGACCGACGTCACGCTGTCAATTTCGCCCGAGTACACAGCCGACCAGCGTATCCACCTGTCGTTTGTAATCGAGCAAACCGTACGGCCCGGTACATCCCGACTCAAGTTGCTGCCGCCCGCCGCGACCATGCAACTGGCATTGTCCAAACAAATCGTGCGAGCGCTAATCGCTGGCAGCCAGACATCCGACCACCAGCGTAGCGGAAAACTCGACGTGCTCGATCGCAATAGCGGCACCAGCTATCAGTTCACCTCCGCCTTCCCGTTTGACTCGGCCAAGCCCCCGAATCCACGTCCCACATTTGTCACCCTTACGGCGTTGCCACTGCTGATCGTCAGTGCGAACGTTGAAGAGCGCAAACAGCTCGCGGAAATGACCAAGAGTTGGCGGATGGCACCGCGTGAAGCGGACAACGCCAATGTCGCAGTCGAACTGTTGGTGCGCATGGCCAAGGAAGCGCAACCGATTCCCCTCATCATCACTTCCAATCGGCTTGGCGCCCAAGATGGCTTCTTGCTTGCGTTCCGTATCAAGCAGCACCCGGCACTGCGGCAAACCGGCATCATCATGCTGGCCGCCGACGGTCGCCCGGGAGACGCCATCACTTGTCGCGAAAACGGCATCAGCGCCTACCTGCGTCAACCGGTGGTGCCGCAACAACTCAACGAGGCGATTACCGCCGTGATCGGCGCACAGCAAGACGCCGAATCCACCTCAACGCTGATCACCAGACACTCACTTCGCGAGCAAAAGAAGGCGTCGGTGTTGATCATCGACGCCGCGCGCGACAAAGTCATGTATGCGGCAGGCGCATTGAAAAAGCGCGACTACCGGGTGGTGATTGTGTCAAACGCAGAGGAGGCATTCGAGACGATGGTTCAGGAGCAGTTTGACGTCATCGTGGTCGACCCGGAAGGTGCGGGATTTGTCGACGGGATCAACATCGTTGCCACGCTAAATTCGCGCGTTGGAGAGGGACGCGAACTACCCAAAATCTTGCTGGCCAGCGAGTCGCCAATGGGTGGAAAAACCGCATACGCGGGCATGGTGCTCAAGCCATTCGCCAAGGATTCGCTGCTCAATGCGGTGATCGATCTCGGCAAAGCCGGTTAACGGCTCAGCCGGGACGGCACAGCAGCCGGCACATCGGCCAGCTGCGCAATGGCGGTGTAACGTGACCGGCAGCGCCGTACCGTGCGCGTCGAGCGTCATGAACTCGGCCTGATCGCCCGCCTACTTGGCTTTGCAATGTGCCGCCCTGAGCGGATCGATCAGCTTGCGCTGCGCAGGCGATCCTGCAGACGCCATATTAACGACGCGCGACGCGGCGGATCGCTCAATGACACATGGCAACGCCAAGCCCCGAAGGGGTGCGCAACACGGCTACGATCGCCTGACGCGCGCCGCCAGCATGGCGTCCACGACCTCAACAAATCCCGCGCCATGGCGCGAGTCGGTGACATAGGTTGGCGGCGAGCGTAGCTGATCCTGAAAGTCGCGCACGTTGGCGACGCCGATCGCAAACGGAAAAAATTCAAACATAGGTTCGTCATTCGGCGCATCCCCGACGAACACCACCCGCGATTTGTCGGCATCAAGGTCGATTCCAAAAACCTCGCGCAACATCCGCTTTGTCGTTGTGAGCTTGTTGAAGTCGCCGATCCAACCGTTGACATGGCTGCCGCTGGCGCGTGCGGTCAGCCCTTCATCTTCCATGATGGTGCGAATCCTTGCCACGTCTGCGGCGGGCAAGCGCGGCACATCCTCGCAATAGTCGATGGCAACGTCCGCCTCACGGTACGGATTGTCCGACGCCATTGCGGCACCGGGCACCTCATGAAGAACCCGTGCCGCCACAGCGTTGAGACGGAGCCGATTCTCAAGACGCTCGCCATCGGCGGCCATGAAGCGGCGCACATATTTTCGTTCGACGCGGTCACAGCGAAAGTAGAACGCGCCGTTCTCGCCGATGACGCCATCGACCGGCCACATGCGGGCGATATGGTCGCACCAACCGGCAGGCCGCCCGGTGATCGGAATGACGATGAGGCCAGCGGCCTTGGCGCGTGCCACCGCCGCGTAGGCGTCAGCGGTGAGCAGCCCCGCCGTCGTTATCGTATCGTCAATGTCAAACAGCAAAACCCTAGTATCGGCGGGCACTTCCAGACAAAAATGCTCCAAACTGCGCATCATTGCTTGAGTTTCATTTTGATGAAGTCACTCGCGCGCTGACGTTCGTCGTCGTCCATATGCAGTCCGCACTTGGTGCGGCGCCACAGAATGTCCTCCGCACTCAGCGCCCACTCCTCGCGCAGCAGAAAATCAATCTCTCGTTCACACAACAGATTGAGCCCCATGCCAAAAATCTCGCCCATGTCGGCCACATTGCGCACGCCGCTCAACACACGTGCAGCGCGGTCGCCGTGCCGCATGACAAGGCGATGAATGAAGTCGGGCGGCACGCCCGAGTGCTTTGGTATCAGCGAGCGCGCGTACTGAGCCGCGTTGTCAAAGCCATCGAGCGAACCACCCGGCAATGGCTCGCTCGCGGTCCACGCGCCGCGACACTTCGGCAGGTAAGGCGTCAGCCGCGCCAGCGCATGTTCGGCGAGGCGACGGTAGGTGGTCAGCTTGCCGCCGAAAATGTTCAGCAGCGGCAGGCTTGGCTCGCTTGCATCGAGGGTCAATACGTAGTCACGCGTGATCGCGCTGGGATTATCTTCGCCGTCGTCATACAAGGGCCGCACGCCCGCGTAGCTCGACACGATATCGCGCTCAAAGATCGGCTTGGACAGCGCTTGGTTGGCGGCGTCGAGCAGGTAACGCGTCTCTTCCGCCGAGATTTCTGGTCGCACATTGACGTTATCCACCGCGACGTCAGTGGTACCGATCAACGAGTAGCGACCTTCGTAGGGAATGATGAACACGACCCGACCGTCAGGGTTTTGCAACAGATAGGCGTGCGGCTCTTCGTGCACCCGCTTGACAATGATGTGGCTGCCCTTGACCAATTTCACGCTGGCGGCGGTCTTGATGGCGAACGCTTCATCGATGACCTGTTTGACCCACGGCCCGGCGGCGTTGACAACCGCGCGCGCTTGCAAAGTGGCTGCAGCTCCGTTAACTGGCTGTACGTCCAGCTCCCACGCCGCACCGGCGCGTCTGGCGGCGGTCAACCGTGTGCGGGTGAGAATAGTCGCGCCGTGTTCCCGCGCAGAGACCGCATTGAGGACGGTGAGGCGCGCGTCGTCCACCTGCGCATCCGAATAGACAAACCCGCGCCTGAAACTCGAACGCAGTCCCGCGCTAAACGTCGCATCCGGAAACGGCACGCCGCGCGAGGCGGGTAAGCTGGTGCGTCCGCCGAGACGATCATAAACAAACAGCCCGGCACGCATCATCCAGGCCGGGCGCATGTGTCCGTCGTGCGGCACAACGAATGCGAGCGGCTGAATCAAATGCGGCGCAAGTTTCAGCAACACCTCGCGCTCCTGAAGCGATTCACGAACCAGTCGGAACGCATACTGCTCAAGGTAGCGCAGGCCGCCGTGAATGAGCTTGGTACTCCAGCTGCTGGTGGCACTGGCAAGATCGTCCTGTTCGATCAGCACCACCGACAGCCCGCGTCCCGCCGCGTCGCGCGCGATGCCGCAGCCATTGACGCCGCCGCCAATAATGGCCAGATCGTAAATCATGGATTCCATCGATCGCGAAAGCGATCGAGCCACAGTAACGAAAACGCCGTCTTGTTATCGGTAATCTCGCCGCGACCAACACGCAGGACGGCGTCACCGAGCGTCATGGTGAAGACCTCAAGAAATTCCCCTTCATCGCGCTGATGACCGACTTGGCGGATCGATTTTGCAATGTAGAGCTCGATGTGTTCGTTGGCATAGCCGATGGTCGGATGCATGGTCAGCGCATGCCGCCAGTCATCGGACACATAACCGGTTTCTTCCAGCAACTCACGACGTGCAGTCTCCTGTTGAGCCTCACCGTCGTCAATCTTACCCGCTGGCAATTCGATAAAATGCCGCCCTACCGGGTAGCGATATTGGTGTTCGAATACCAGCGTATCCGCGTCCAAAAAAGCGGCGATGACAACCGCCCCCGGGTGCAGCACGTACTCTCGGTGCGATTCCGAGCCATCGGGCAATCGCACACGGTCGGTTTGCACGCGGATAAATTTACCGTCAAGGACCCGCTCGGTCTCGACGTAATGTTCCGTAAGATCAGCGAACGATGGCAAAGCTGGCAGCGGTGGTTGACTCACAGGTCTATGCCCGCGTCCGGACGATGGCCACTACAGCGATCGTTGGATCGCCGACAGGCATAGCCCCATCAAGCCGGCACCGGGCAACAAGCCCAACAGCAGCACCGTGAAGGCATTCACGCCCAGCAAGGCACGCATGGCTTGGCCGGCGACGATCGGCGAAGTGTCCAATGGTGCGTCGAAATACATGAGCTTCACAACGCGCAGATAGTAGAACGCACCAATGACGCTCATCAGCACGGCGTACACAACCAACCATGTGTAGCCGACATTGAGCACCGCTTCGAGCACCGACAGCTTGGCGAAGAAACCGACGAACGGTGGAATGCCGGCCATCGAGAACATCATCACCAGCATCAGAAACGCCACCCACGGTGAGCGTTCGTTCAGCCCCTTCAGGTCGTCAAGATTCTCCGCCTCGAAACCTTCACGCGACAGCAGCATGATGATGCCGAACGCACCGAGTGACATGACGGCGTAGGAAATGATGTAGAACATCGACGCCGCGTAACCGCTATTGGTGCCGGCCAGAATACCGAGCAACAGAAAGCCCATGTGCGAGATGGTCGAATAGGCCAACATGCGCTTCAAGTTGGTCTGCGCGATGGCAATGATGTTGCCAACGGCAAGCGAGGCGACGGCCA
>Ga0226658_10000251_pt1 | contig 24856 bp, 25 predicted proteins | sample OliLak19BULKMAT1_FD_169091 | JGI IMG/M metagenome (GOLD analysis project Ga0226658, IMG submission 169091) | Freshwater microbial mat bacterial communities from Lake Vanda, McMurdo Dry Valleys, Antarctica - Oligotrophic Lake LV.19.BULKMAT1 (v2)... | ecosystem: Environmental > Aquatic >... | reverse complement strand
CCGGCATCTTGATGGCGGGTCGTATTGCTGAATCACGTCCTTCGGTGATGCAATGAGCAAGAAATCCGTCGTCGGTGAGAATCGCGACATCTCGCTGGCGATCAGCTTGATCAAGCTTGGCGCACGTCTGCAGGTGCTCGAGTCAGAAACCAAGCTCTCGTATGAACGGCTGCTCAAACTTTACAAGGAAGTCACGGGCAAAAGTCCCTCAAAAGGAATGCTTCCGTTCTCCACAGACTGGTTTATGTCCTGGCAACCGAATATGCACTCATCGCTGTTTATGAACATATACGAGAGCCTCTCAAAGAGCAGCGATATTGATGAGATCGACGCGATCATCAAGGCTTACGAGCTTTATGTCGAGCAGATCACCTCTCTTGGAATGGAACCGATTGTTTCTATCACCCGCGCTTGGCGGCTCGTTAAATTTACGGATGCGGGGATGGTGACGCTTAGCAAATGTACGCGCTGCAAGGGCTCGTTCGTCAATCACGCGTTCGAGATTGATGATGAGTATGTGTGTGGCTTGTGCGCGCCACCACCACGCGCTGGCAAGTCGGCCAAGAAGAAAGAAACTGCTGACCAGCAATAGGGTTTGCGATGGACTGGAGCCTTATCGGCAAGCGGGTCGAATCGGATGCTTGCATGGGCTGGGCAGCATGATGATCCATGGCAGTAAAACACGGTAGCCGCGTTTGGCGGAGTGCCGGCGAATGGCGGACGGAGACACCGGGCGAAGCCCGGTTTTTTTTCGTCCATCGCTCAAGTCGCAAGCATTAAGGCCGTAATAACAAACATTCAGTCTGTTCGCGTGCGCCAATTGAGGCACGTCCGGCCACCGTCAGAAAAAGCAGGATCGCGCATGCTCGTCATTATTGGATACATCGTCGTTGTAGGTTCCGTGCTCGGCGGCTTCATGGCCCATGGTGGCAGTCTGAAAGCGCTCTGGCAGCCTTTCGAGCTCGTCATCATTGCTGGAGGCGCATTCGGCGCGTTCGTGGTCGCGAACAACGGCAAGGTATTGAAATCGACTTTCGCTGCGCTGCCGTCGGTGCTGAAGGGCTCCAAGTACACAAAAATGCGTTACATGGGCTTGATGGCGCTGATGTATGACCTGCTTTCGAAGGTACGCAAGGAAGGCATGATGTCAATTGAGGCAGACGTGGAGACGCCGGATCAAAGTCCGATTTTCACAAAGTATCCCGAGATCGCGGCAGATCATCACCTGATTGAATTCATCACTGACTATCTTCGTCTGATGGTCAGCGGAAATATGAATCCGCTTGAAATCGAAACCCTGATGGATCAGGAAATTGAGACACATCACCACGAGGGTACAGTGCCCGCCTCTGTGATTCAGAAAGTGGCTGACGGCCTGCCAGCGTTTGGCATCGTCGCCGCTGTGATGGGGGTGGTGAATGTTATGGGATCGGTTGGTGAGCCACCGGCGATCCTTGGCGGAAAAATCGGCGCTGCGCTGGTCGGCACCTTTGTCGGGATCTTGCTCGCGTACGGATTCGTTGGCCCGCTATCGAGTTTGCTGGAACAAAAAGTCGAAGAAGGCACCAAGGAGCTTCAGTGCATCAAAGTAACGTTGCTCGCGAGCTTGCAGGGGTATGCGCCGCAACTCGCAGTCGAATTTGGCCGTAAGGTGCTGTACTCGACCGAGCGTCCGACATTTATTGAGCTGGAAGCTCACGTTAAGAAGAAATAGTTATGGCGTCCAAGGAAGCAAAACAGCCGATTATTGTCATCAAGCGCATCAAGAAGAGCCATCACGCCCACCATGGCGGTGCATGGAAGATCGCTTACGCAGATTTCGTCACGGCAATGATGGCGTTCTTTTTGCTCATGTGGCTGCTCGGCTCGACTTCGCAGGGCGATCTGAAAGGGATTTCGGATTATTTCAATGCACCCTTGAAAGTGGCAATGCTCGGTGGGCGCGGGGCTGGTGATGCTTCTTCGCTGATACAGGGCGGGGGTGCCGACCTCACGCGGCGGGATGGACAAGTCAAGAACGGTGACACGATCGCAGACGAAAAGCGTCGCGCGTCAAGAGCAGCAAAGATGGAAGCCGCAAAAATTGAAGCGCAGCGCTTGCAGGCCCTCAAGGCTAAGGTTGAGGCCGCCATATCCGGTACGCCGAAATTAGCTGAGTTTGCCCATCAAGTGAAACTGGATCTGACGCCCGACGGGCTGCGCATTCAGATCGTGGACGACCAGCAGCGTCCGATGTTTGATTCCGGTTCTGCCGTGGTGAAGCCTTACATGCGCGATCTACTGCAAAACATCGGTTCGCTGCTTCAGGAAATGGATGCGCGCGTGACGCTGTCCGGGCATACGGATAGCAAATCCTTCCCCAATGCCCAACGTGGCTACTCAAACTGGGAGCTGTCGGCTGATCGCGCCAATGCATCGCGTCGGGAGCTGCTTGCCGGGGGGCTGAAAGAGGATCGCATTTTCAGGGTTGTTGGCCTGGCAGCGAGCATTCCAATCGATTTACAGGATGCGGCCTCCGCAACCAATCGCCGAATCAGCATCATTGTGATGAATAAGCAGGCCGAAGAGCGCCTGCTTGGCGGCTCTGAAACCCAGGAAGCGAGCGATGTCGAAGACGTACGACAGATCCTCGATTCCGCTTTACTACTTCCTCCTGTCGCGATCAACGCTGACAAACAGTTCACATCAGCCGGGGCGTTACGCGCCCTACCGAGTGGGTCCACGCCAATCGCTCCCCTTAAGTAATCCGGATTTGTGCCGAAATCAACACTGAAACTTGCATATAGGAGACATCATGAGTCAGCCAGCAGATTTAAAATTCTTGATCGTTGATGATTTTTCAACGATGCGCCGGATCGTCAGAAATCTTTTGAAGGAAATCGGTTACGCCAACGCCGACGAAGCTGAAGACGGTGTGGCAGCCCTTGCCAAACTGAAAGGCGGCTCATTCGACTTTGTCGTATCAGACATCAACATGCCTAATATGAATGGCTTCGAGTTACTTGCACAGATCAAGGCCGACCCGACGCTGAAACATATTCCGGTGCTGATGGTAACCGCCGAGGCCAAGAAGGAAGATATTGTGACGGCTGCCCAAGCTGGCGCGTCCGGATACATCGTGAAACCTTTTACTAAGGCGACGCTCGAGGAAAAACTGCAAAAAATCGTGCAGCGTATACAAACTGCCCAAGCGGCCTAGGGGACAACATGCAATTCGAATCGCCGAACACAGAAGATCTTGACGCGCTGTTTGAAAGTGTCGCCAGCGCGCAGACAGCGACGACCAAGCCGCCTATCGCTACCGTCAGCCCGATCCGGCCATCAGAGGCTGGCGGTGCCAACGTGGAGGCGTTTGATGTTTTCCAACGTATTGGCAGCATCACCCGCAAGCTGCACGATGCGCTACACGAGCTAGGCTACGACAAGCAAATTTCGAATGCCGTCAACTCCCTGCCGGATGCCCGCACGCGGCTGGACTACATCGCACGTTTGACTGGAGATGCCGCTGACAAGGTGTTAAACACGGTTGACCTTCTCCAGCAGGACCACGAGCAGATGGCTATCGTCGCCGAACGGTTGAAGTCTGCGATCACTAGTGCGTCCAGCACCACCTGCAGTGAAAGCGGATTGTCGTCGGAAATGCTGGTCTTTCTCGATCAACACGCAGAAATGGGCGCCCGTCAGCGCGCGCACTTGACCGAAATCATGTTGGCGCAAGATTTTCACGACCTGACTGGTCAGGTGATCCGCAAGATTGTCGTGGTTGCGGCTACGCTTGAGGAGCAACTGGTAAAACTACTGCTCGATGCAACCCCTCCGGATAGGCGCGATCGCGTTGAAACCACATGGCTGAATGGCCCGGTTGTCGATACGAAGGGTCGGAGTGACGTGGTGACCAATCAGGCGCAAGTCGATGATTTACTCGAATCTCTGGGCTTCTAGATAGACACCGGGATTCTCGATACGGCGGTTGGCATGCCGTCCCAGACCTTGAATTAGGCCACGAAAGTAGCCGTTTTCGAAGCTTTTCAGAATCCGGCGATTTTCATAATGGATGACAAGCAAAACGCTATGTCATCCAATGTCATCAGAAGACCAAGATAAGCAGGACAAGCACCTACCCGCCAGTGAGCAGAAGCTCAAACAGGCGAGAGAGGACGGCCAAGTGCCGCGTTCGCGGGACTTGGCGAGCTTGTTGATGCTGGGTGGTGCGTTCATCCTGTTCTCAACAATGGGCGGCGAGTTGTTCATACAGCTGTCCACCATCATGGCGCAAGGGTTGTCGATCGATCCTGCCGTCGCTCGCAGTACGGAGCGGATGACCGAGCAGGCATTGAAGCTCTCGGGGCAGGCTTTTCTGATCGCCACCCCGGTGCTGATGGCCTTGGTTATCGCGGGGTTCTTTGGCACCGTTGCGGTAGGCGGATGGAACTACTCGCTGAAGGCAGTTCAGCCCAAGGGCTCGCGTATTGACCCGATTGCCGGGTTTGGTCGCATTCTGTCGAAACAGGGGCTGGCGGAAAGTGGCAAGTTGCTGCTTTTCATTATGGCACTGGGCTGCGTGCTGGCACTGGTAGTCTGGAACGGGCGTGAAACGACGTCTGATCTGGCGGCTATGCCGACCATTGCCGCATTGCAACACGCTGGAACGATCGTCCTTACATCGACCGCCTGGATGATCTTCGCGGTATGCGTCATCGCGGTGATTGATGTGCCGCTGCAGAACTGGCGGTACTCGTCAAATCTGAAGATGTCCGAGGAGGATCTGAAGAAGGAGCAGAAAGAAAGTGATGGCGACCCGTATTTGAAAGCGAGGATTCGCGCGCAGCAACGTAAGTTGGCATCTGTTCGCATGATGGAAAACGTGCGCACGGCGGACGTCGTGATTACCAACCCGACGCACTACGCGGTTGCGCTGAGCTACCCGGAGAATGCATTTGGCGCTCCGCGCGTGGTGGCCAAAGGTGCCGACTTGATCGCACAGCGTATTCGTGAACTCGCAGTCGAGCACAAGATTCCATTGCTCGAGGCACCGCCGTTGGCGCGTGCGCTATACCGTCACACTGAACTCGAGCAGGAAATTCCTGCCAACCTCTATCAGGCGGTTGCCCAAGTGCTCGCCTATGTCTTCCAGTTGCGTCGCGCGGGTACCGATGCCTCAAACATGCCACAGCCGCCGCAAAACATTGACGTACCGGCCGGCATGGATTTTCATGAGGTGCCAAGATGATGCTGGCGATGAAAAACTCGTTGCAGAAATTCGGTATCGAAGGTCTGCCACTGAAGGCGCTCGGGATTCCTGCGTTCGTACTGGCGATATTGGCAATGATGATGTTGCCCTTGCCGGCGATGCTGCTCGACGTGTTGTTCACGTTCAATATCGCGTTGTCGCTGGTGGTGTTGATGGTCACGGCCTATACCAAGCGCGCACTCGATTTTGCGGTTTTCCCGGTGGTGCTGCTGTTGACGACTTTGATGCGTCTTTCGTTGAACGTGGCTTCCACGCGCGTGGTGCTGACGGATGGACATACTGGCCCCGGCGCAGCAGGCAAGGTCATCGAATCCTTTGGTCATGTCATGATTGGCGGCAACTTTGCCGTGGGCATCATCCTGTTCGCGATTCTGATGGTGATCAACTTCATTGTGATTACCAAGGGCGCAGGCCGCATTGCGGAAGTATCCGCACGATTCACGCTGGATGCCTTGCCCGGCAAACAGATGGCAATCGACGCAGAACTCAATGCCGGTGCCATTGATCAGAACCAAGCGCGTGAGCGTCGTCGTGAAACGGCAGACGAAGCTGACTTTTACGGCGCGATGGACGGCGCGTCAAAGTACATTCGTGGCGATGCCATCGCCGGCATCCTGATTCTGTTCATTACCTTGATCGGCGGCATGGTGATCGGTATGGCTTGGCACGGACTGCCGGTGGCCAAGGCCGCTGAAGTCTATATCTTGCTCGCGATCGGCGATGCGCTGGTCGCGGCCGTGCCGGCGATGATCATCTCCATCGCGGCGGGTCTGATCGTGACGCGCGTCGGCGGCCAGGATGGTGAAGACGTCGGTGGGCAAATGATCCGCCAATTGTTCTCCTTGCCGAAAGCACTCGGCATCAGCGCCGGCGTGCTCGGCTTGTTGGGCGTCATTCCCGGAATGCCGCATCTGGTGTTTCTGCTGATGGCATTGTGCTGCGCCTGTGCAGCTTGGTACATGCACAAGCTGAACCGCGTCAAGGCTGCGCAGACGGTCGTTGCTGCGGAACAGGCAACGGTTGGCCCCAGTCTGAATGCTGAGGCGACTTGGGAAGATCTGCAGCCGGTGGATCAGCTCGGTTTGGAAGTCGGCTATCGCATCATTGCCTTGGTTGATAAGGGGCAAGACGGTGAGTTGCTCAAGCGTATCAAGGCGATACGCAAGAAATTCGCCCAAGACGTCGGTTTTCTGCCGCCGCAGGTTCATATCAAGGACAACTTGGAGATGAAGCCGTCGATGTATCGCATCACCGTCAAGGGCGTGGTGATGGGCGAGGGCGAGGTGTACCCGGGAATGTTGATGGCAATTAATCCGGGACATGCGACTGCGCATATCGAAGGAACCGCTGCCAAAGACCCGGCCTTTGGGTTACCCGCGATATGGGTTGATAGCAAGCAGCGCGAGACGGCCCAGCTGTCCGGCTATACCGTCGTCGATGCCAGCACCGTCATTGCCACGCACTTGTCGCAGGTGCTGCACTCGCAGGCGGCGCAGTTGCTCGGCAGGTCCGAGACGATGGAGTTGATCGAGCATTTTTCCAAGATCTCGCCCAAGTTGCTGGACGACGTTGTGCCAAAGCTGGTGTCGGTGTCGGTACTCCAAAAAGTATTGCAGTCGCTGCTTGAAGAGGCCGTACATATCCGCGATTTGCGGACAATTGTTGAAGTACTGGCGGCAGTAGCGCCACGAACACAGGATCCTGCCGAGTTGGTTGCCGCGTGTCGTATTGCCCTCGGCCATTCTATCGTGCAGCAAATATATGGCCGTAGCGGCGACCTGGGTGTGATCGCCCTCAACCCTGATATCGAACGCATGTTGCTGTCGGCGCTTGGCGGTGGCGGAGATGCAGAGTTTGTGCTCGAACCAGGGCTTGCCGAGCTTATCTTCCAGCAGGCCGCGGACCTGGCCGACCGCCAAGAGCAGGCCGGGTTACCCCCGGTGCTCCTCGTTCCCGACCGCTTGCGTGTCCCGCTTGCAAGGCTACTTAAGCGCGTCGCGCCGCGTTTGCGGGTCATCGCCCACGCCGAAATTCCAGACACCAGCACCATCCGCGTTGAAACCGTAATAGGAGCAAATTCATGAGCGTACAACGATTTCATGGCAAGTCATCGCGCGCCGTACTGAAGGAAGTGCGGGTTGCCCTCGGTGAGGACGCCGTAATCATCTCAAACCGCACCACTGCAAGCGGGGTCGAGATACTCGCCATGGCGGGAAACGCGATGGATAGTCTGGTCGAATCGGCTGATAGCGCCGCGCCGAAGCGGGCCGCGACGGCGCGCCCCCGGCACGACGCGGACGAACCGGAGTCCTTTGAAAGCTATCTGCGTCGCGCGAAGCGGCCGGACGATGTGCCGCCTTCGGCGACGATGCTGGCACGTGCCACCGGCCGAAGCGCGTCCGCGCGCGCCGCCGCAGAATACGAATCCGTGTTCAGCGCCCAACTTGAAAACCCGGAGCCATCGCCTTTTGACGACGATACGGGACATGTCGCCGCATGGACGAACAAACAGCGCGGCAGCGAGCCGCCGCGTATGCAGAGACAAGAGCCGGCGGCGCGCTTTACGCCGGCTGGCAAACCGCGCACGCAGACAACCGAGGTTGAATCGGATAACCATGGCGAGGCGTTTGCCCGTGGCATGGACGGCCTCGGATCTGCCGGGCCCGATGTGATCGCTGAATTGAGGTCAATGAAGGGGCTGTTGCAAGATCAGTTATCACAGATTGCGTGGTCGGATAGCACGCGCCGCAGTCCGGTGCGGTCCAAAGTCCTCGCACGCCTGCTGCATGCAGGCTTGTCGCCGATTCTTGCCCGCACGTTGATCGAAAAAATGCCGCCCCGTACTGAAGACAGTGTCGCCAGCGAATGGATCAGCCAGGCACTCAATCAAAATCTTAAGGTGTGTCGCGCGGGCGAGAGTATCGTTGAACGCGGCGGGATCTTTGCCTTGGTCGGGCCTACTGGTGTCGGCAAGACGACGACGACGGCGAAACTCGCCGCCCGCGCGGTGATGCGTTTTGGCGCAAAGAATGTTGGTCTGGTTACCGTCGATCACTACCGCGTTGGTGCGCACGAGCAACTGCGCAGCTTCGGTCGCATGCTCGGTTGCCCGGTACATCTGGCGCACGATGCGGCAAGCCTGAATGATTTGCTAAACGGCATGCGCGGTAAGCATCTGATTCTGATCGATACGATAGGTGTCCCGCAGCGCGACCCCAAGCTTGACGAACAGCTATCAATGCTGATGGGCGCAGGCATTGAACGCGTTCTGGTTCTCAACGCCTCATCCCAGATTGAGACGCTCGACGACGTGGTGTCGACCTGGCGCGGGCCGCGCTGCAATCGCGCGGTTATCACAAAGATCGACGAGGCGGTAAAACTGGGCGGCATCGTTGACGTATGCGTTCGACACAAGCTGCTGCTCGACAGCGTGGCCAACGGGCAGCGGGTACCTGAAGACTTGCACGCCGCCAATGCGGCACTACTCGTCCATCGTGCGCTCAAGGTCAACGCTTCGCCGGCCTTTCAGATGAGCGAAGACGAGCTGCGAATTGCTTCAATTCCGGCAGGTGTTATTGCGGCGGCGGGAGCAAGAGGTGCTTGATACCGTATCGCGGCCAGACGCTGCCTCTGGTCAGGCAGCCGGGCTGCGTACCATCGGGCGCAAGCGCATCCGCGTTTTGCCGGTGACGTTCGCCGCCCGGGGGACTGGCCATACCAGCTGCGTGGTTAATCTCGCAGCCGCACTTTCCAGCATTGGATTGCGGGTTGTGGTGATTGATGCGGGCCGGACAATGGTGGCACCCGCGCTCGGCTTAAAGGCCAAGTACGAACTCCTGCACTTGCTGAGTGGCGAGCGGACGTTTCCAGAGACCATCCTGAGAACACCGGAATTTCTGGTGCTGCCGGCAACCAAGGGGCTGGATGAATTCATTCAGTCTGGCTCGCCGGCAGATGACCTCTTTGGCGCGTTCGGTCGGCTGTCAACGCCGGTCGATCTGGTGCTTGTGGCAACTTCTCCGACCGCGATCGCGCAACTGCTGGGGCCTTCCTCGGATGTCCTGTTTGTCCAGAACGACGATCCGGAATCGATCAAAGCGACTTACACAAGTCTGAAGAAATTGTCAGAGGACCACGGCTGCCACCGATTCCGCATTCTGATCAACAACGTCGAACAGGACGCCAAGGCGCATGACAGCTATGCACGGCTTGCGGACACTGCCGCGCGGTATTTTCATGCGCATCTCGCGCTAGCCGGCGTTGTGCCGAGGGATCCGATGATTAGACGTGCCACCGCAGCACTCGGGCATGTCTTCCGCGCAGAGGCTAACCCTGCAAAGTCCGCGTTCTTGCGTATCGCGGTGGACATCGCCAATTGGCAACTGGCCGAGTTTTCTGAGCTTTCAGATTAGGAGCAATGCAAATGTACACAAGAACCGGTTCTCTAAATCGTGAAACATATGTTTCCCAGTACGCGCCGCTGGTCAAGCGGGTCGCGCACCAGATGCTGTCAAAACTGCCGGCCAATGTCGACGTCGACGACTTGATCCAGGCCGGAATGATCGGGCTGATGGATGCAGCCGAACGGTTCGAGGATGACCATGGTGCCAAATTCGAAACGTTCGCCAGCCAGAGAATTCGCGGCGCGATGCTAGACGAATTGCGGGCCGGCGACTGGATGCCGCGCAGCGTCAGGCGTAACCAACGCACCATCGAAGGTGCCATCACCAAGCTCGAACATCGCAATGGCAGAGTGCCGAATGAGTCAGAAATTGCGCGCGAGCTGGGAATGGATCTACCCCAGTATCACGAGCTGCTATCTGACGCCAAGGGCGCGCAGCTGTTCTACTACGATGAGTCGGATGTGGGAGATGATGGCGAGGATTTTCTGAGCCGCGGCGCAGGCGATTCGTCGGCCGACCCCGCGCTGATGCTCGCCGACAAGCACTTCAAGTTATCGCTGATCAACGCCATTGAGGGGCTGCCGGAGCGTGAAAGGATGTTGATGGGGCTCTACTACGAGCAGGACCTGAATATGAAGGAGATTGCCGCCGTCATGGGAGTGACCGAATCGCGTGTATGCCAGTTACACAGTCAGGCGGTGGCACGTCTGCGCGGAAAACTCAAGGACTGGTGAGTTAGTCGGTCGGCGGCAATGAAATAGTGGTGCATGCCACTGCCGAGCGGCCCACCGGCGTTACAAATGCCAGAATCGTCGAAGGTCGACGTCCCAAGCCGCCGGGTCCTCGTCCGACTCAATCGCATCATTACTAACGGCCAGGTCGATTGGTTCAGGTTCAATGTATGACTTGTTACTGGTTGAAAAGAAGGCCAGCACGCGCGGTTTGGTCGAGTTCACCGCGTTCTGTTCGGTGACGATGGCAAGTCGCCGCGAGGACAACCTGACCAGTGAACCGATAGGATAAATGCCGACGATTTTGATCAGCGCTTGGGCGACGGTTGAATCAAAGTCGTACCCGGCGCGTTTGCGGATCAGCCGCAGTGCTGCTGTCGGCTGCATGGCGCTGTGATAAACCCGGTTCGACGTGATTGCGTCATAGACATCCGCCACTGCAGCAATTCTGGCAAACAGAGAGAGTGCATCGCCACTGATGGCGTCGGGGTATCCGCTGCCATCAGGCTTTTCATGGTGATGCAGCACCACGTCCAGCACTGCGCTTTCGGTGAAGCCAGTCGCGAGGAGGGCGTCATAACCTATCTGTGGGTGCGATCGCATCAGACGGCTCTCATCATCATCGAGTGAACCAGGCTTGTTGAGAATTGCCAACGGTATCTGGGCCTTACCAACATCGTGCATCAATCCGCCCGCACCAAGCAGCCTGAGCTGTGCCACGCTGAGGCCAAGCTGGCGCCCCAGGCTGATCATGAAGATGCCGACGCTGACGCAATGCATGAACGTGTATTCGTCCTGACGCTTGAGCGATGTGAGTGACACCAACGCGCTGTGGTTGCGGGTGATGGATTGCACCATTTCGCCGGCCAGCGTGCCGATTTCCTGAAGGTCACCCAACTTGCCGATCCGCGCATCGGCCATGAACTCTTTAATGACTTCCGATGCGCGGTGGTGGATTCCGCGGGCGGTAGTCAGTTCCTCGGCATACGTCGTCTCGGTGAGCGGATCTGCAGCTGCAACAACTGCTACCGGTTGTGGTGTCGGCGTTGGTAGGGATTGAATGGCGGCCGCTTGTTCCAGATCGGCCCCGCGGCTGGTGTCGATGAATACCGTTGACAATCCAGCTTCGGAGAGTTTATCGATGCTCGAACGTGTGTCGATCAGGAATTGCCGCTTCAGAAACGGGTGGTCCAACCACGCCAGATCTGACAAGTCGACGAACATGCCTGGCACAAGCGATTTTACGGGGATCCGTTTCAGCATAGCGGCATGGACAGTTCGGGGCAGTGTCGTGAGTGGAAAAGCGCTTAGGAAGCGTAAGTGCAGGTGCAGTGCTTCATTCTGTTTGCGACCTATTCGATTTTCAGTTTTTTGGGACAACAACAGCGATAGAAGCAAGCTAGGTTGGGCAAGTGTCATAGGCCCAACATCGGCGACCGCAGCGAGGCTGATTGTTGGACTTGGTAGAACGCCAGCCCAACCCACGCAGCGTAAACCTCGTTGCTACACCACGCTCAAGTCAAGATGCGTTACTTACGCGGCGCCACACTAGTGTCTAGTTGATGCTGGCAAAACCGGCGTCGCCGCAAATTGTTAGTGCAAATTCCACGATATTGTCTGGCGTAATGGCCAGAATCTTTAGCAACTGCGGTTCAATTTCCGCCCAGCCATCAATTACCGTATCGCCACGGCTCAACGCATAGAGCTGATCAACGAGAAAACCGAAGGCGATAAGGCGTTTAATCGGAATTGCAGCGGGTGCATGTGACGATGAAAAGTACTTTTCGTCATGATGAAAGTAGATTGCCAACGCCATCATTTCCGGCAAGCACCAATCCTTGGCGAGCACATAGCCAATCTGGTTGTGTGAATTCTCAAACTCCAATTTTTCCGCCTCGATCGCGCGCAACGCCAATCCGGCGTGGTGGGCCGCCGCGTATCGGGCATACGCGTCGTACTTGTTGATCATGACGGCTTGGCCCGCATTGCGGAATAGAACGTAGGTGCGTGCCTCCTCGGCGTCGAGCGAGCGAATCGAAGGTGCAATTTGCCCGGCGATCTCGGACAGACGTGCCGAATCGTTCCAGAAATCCTGCATCAAGCGGCCCGACTTCGACGAGAACGCCTGGCGGAGCATCAGGCGCGCAATCAGGCACGACGTATTCTTCAGACCAATGATCGTCACCGCGTGCTGCAAGTTGGTGGTCTCGCGACGCAGTCCATAGTGGGGTGAGTTGACGGCTTTTAGAATGCTGGCGGCAAGTGCCAGATCCTTTCCAACCATGTCGCCAAGTTTGCGTAGATCGGCATTTTCGTCGTACATGAGGCGGGAAAACTGTTCAATAATGCCCGGGCATGGCGGCAAACGTAGCTCGCGCGCGATTTGCTCACTGGCCAGTTGGAGTTCTACCAAATCAGGGTCGGTGCCAAGCGAGTTGACCTGCATGGGTTCGATGGTTGGTTTTCTTAGCGCCGCTTCCATTTTTGCTCCGTGAACGTTCTAATCGCTGGTTGGCAGCCGGCTAGTCTGGGTGGCCGCCATGCTCAGCGACCAAAATCATGTCTTGGTTAAGTCGGTTAGCCGTCGCAATCTTGCGGGTAATGTGCTTGGCGTACGCCTCAGGCACGCCCGATGGAGCCATAGCCACTGCGCAGATTCTGGAAGCCGGTCACGCCATAGCCATCGACCGGATTGATCCCGGCGCCGCTGATGGCGGCTTGGCGCTGTTGCAAGCGGCGGGTCTGATGGGCGATCAGGCGCGCGGTGATACGGTTGATCTCCATCGCCTCGCGTGCCTTCGCGAGGATCAGCTCGAAGACTTCTCTGGTTCCCGGCCCGGCCATCCGTAGACGATCGCCAAGATCAGCGACTGAGATTGGTTCGCCAAGTTCGAGTTTGGTCGCATCGCGAGCGCAGGTGAGTTGGTTGAGAAGCTTGAGCTTCTGGTCGGCCAGTATCGCAATTGATTCAGGGTCTGACTCCGCGAGCGCGTCGTTCTCTTGTTCGGCGAGTTCGACGTACTGGCACAGTGTTAGATACTCAATTTGAAGCAAGTCGCGCAGCTTCGAGGAAGAATGGGATTGTTGAACATCCATGACGCTAGACTCCGTTCGGTTTAATGAGTCGCTGGGCTTCCGCGATGAGCTTATCTGCGACGGTCTCGGCGTTTACCTTGAACGTACCTTTAGCAATGGCGTTCTTAAGTTCTTCGACTTTCTTTTCGTCAAAGGCATTGCTCGCGGCGTAGTCTTTGGACAGTGCCTTGAGTTTCTCCGATAGCGGCGAGAGCTTGACCGGGCTCGAAGCGGCGGCGGATGTTTCAGTGGCGACCGTCCTGGCTTTTTCCGGGGCCACTTTCGCGTTGGCTTCAAACTGTGCTGCGCTGGCAAATCCAGATAGCTTGGAGATGGACATGGTGTTACTCCTGGAGGTATTGCGTCATTTGGACGCAGCGTTGAATGTTTTTCGGCATCGCGCCGGGAATCTTTAGGGTTGGGAGAAAGAATATGGGCATTTGCTTAAAGCCTGATTTCGGCGATGCGTCCCGGACGGGCAACGCCGGTCACGACGCGCCCGCTTTCGGCGCGAACCCTGACCATCTGCCCCTCGACCGCGCTACTTATCGCCTGCCCTTCGGAAGTAACGCTGAAGCCCGCGCCAATGGCGATGACTCTGACTTGATCGCCACTTTGGATGATTGGAATCGAGCGCATCCACTCCTCGCGAAGGATCACGCCGCTGCCGATGCTTCGGGAAAGTGTCTTGTTCTCAAGCGCAGCGAGGTCATAGACGGGCTTGCCGTGGTCGCGCGTAAGTTCGAGTTCCTGCTCGACAAAATCGCCGCGAAGCAGCGCTTGGCCCGCTTGTACGTTACGATTTGTGACCAACGCGGTGCCGAACACCCGCACATGAATCGGTAGCGATACATTCCAGAAGGCTCCCGAAACACACTTGAGTCCGATGTTGGTTTTGCCCCACAGCCGGGCGCTGGCGGGGAGGTACGGCTCGATTCTGGCGCACGGCGCAAGCGTCAAGCGCGGGTCGATCTGGCCAAACTCGACTTCAATCCGTCCGGTCATGCGGCTGGTTTGCTCGGTAATGAACTTCTGGAGCTCTGATTGAAGCGGCCCCGGGCCAATCTGCGGTTCGCTGGCGTGCGCGCCTAGCGAACTAAAAGTGACAATAAAAATGTATGCAATCAATAAGTTGCGAGTGTTATTGACTGTTATCGGTGGTCGTTTCATCGGCGGCTCTCCATAACGATGCTGCGAAATTTCGGGCGCATCCCGAAATGAACTGATGCGGCAGTCTATGCCTGCTAGTTGGCGGGGAAATTTGGGAAAAGCCCACAAAAGCAGCCGCTTTTCCGAGGTTCGCGTTCTCGGCGGCTCTCCATAATCGGCTCCACTAGCTGTATTGCGCCGCCATCCTCAAGCATCCGTTTTGGGATCGGCAATGGAGACAACAATGCTTAACCGGATTACCTCGCAGATAGATTTCAATGCCGAAGCGTTGAAGCTTCGTAGTGAGCGCCAGCGTGTTATCGCAGCCAACATTGCCAACGCCGACACGCCGAATTTCCAAGCGCGCGATTTCAATTTCCGCGAAGCGCTGGGTAATGCAACCCGCGACATCGCCTCACCCGGTAGTACGTCATCGGCCGCGATGCCGCGATCTTTAGCCACCACCGATAGTCGTCATGTGGCGGCCGGCACATTGTCAACGTTATCGCTAGGCGCCAAGGGCACTCCACTGCAATATCGCCAGCCGGTGCAGGGCGCCTTTGACGGAAACACGGTTGAAGTACATCAGGAGACGGCGAACTTTGCGGAAAACGCAGTTCGGTATGAAGCGTCGCTTCGTTTTCTCAACGGTCAGATCAAGTCGATGGGTATGGCAATCAACGGTCAATAGCAGCTGCTGGCTGTTCAATCCGGCCAACACGTCAGGCAACAAGGAAGCGGGTAAGCGATCATGTCTCTATTCAAAGTATTTGGTGTATCAGGCTCGGCGATCGGTGCGCAGAACGTGCGACTGAATACGATTGCGTCCAACCTTGCGAACGCCGACAGCATCTCGGGACCGGATGGCAAAGCCTACCGGGCGCGACAGGTGATCTTCCAAACGCAACTCACGGACGCCAACGATCAGGCTTCAGCCGGCGTACGCGTCGCACAAGTGATCGAAAGTGACGCTGAAGGACGCAAGATGTTTGACCCGAAGAATCCGATGGCGGATGAGTCGGGCCATGTGACGATGCCAAACGTCAACGTGATCGACGAAATGGTCAACATGATCTCAGCTTCGCGCGCATACCAGAACAATGTCGAAGTCATGAATACCACCAAGAACCTGCTGGCAAAGACCATTGCCATGGGCAGCTAACGAGGACCAACATGAGCATCGAATTAGCAGGAATTTCCAAGTCATCCGCAGTTATCGGGACCGGCAGCGCCGCCAAGAAAGCCGAAGACGCCGGCGAGCGTTTTCTGAAACTGCTCGTCGCGCAGTTGAAGAACCAAGACCCGCTGAATCCGCTTGACAACGCGCAGATGACCAGCCAGATGGCGCAGGTAAGCACCGTCCAAGGCATCGAAAAACTCAACGGTACGATGGGCGCGATGCTCAATCAAATCCAAGTCATGCAGGCCGGCACCTTGACCGGCAAAGAGGTGCTGATCGACGGCAACAATCTGACGCTCGGTGGTGAGACGCCGGCACGCGGCGGCTATGAACTGCCAAGTGGAATGTCCAATGTGAAGGTCGAAGTTCGTGACGCACAAGGCGCCCTCGTCGCCACCATCCCACAACCGAATACGCCGGGTATCCGTACGTTTGTGTGGGACGGAAAAACGACCGGTGGAACGGCGGTGCCCGGCGCCTACACCTTCAACGTCACCGGCACGCTCGGCGGACAGCAGGGCAGCGTAGGTACCTTTTCGGTGGAGCGTATCAGTGGCGTAATTCCAAATCCTGCCGGGCCGCGACTCACACTGGCCGGCGGTGCAACCATCGCGATGGATGCGATCAAGACAATTCTGTAATTTTCCAAACCACATTCTTCGGAGCAAATCATGAGCTTTCAACAAGGTCTATCAGGTCTTAACGCCGCCGCCCGCAATCTTGACGTGATCGGCAACAACATCGCCAACGCGAACACAGTCGGTTTCAAGCAGGGCCGCGCGGAGTTTGCCGATTTGTATGCCAACACGGTCGCGTCTTCCGGCAAAGGCTCGGTTGGTCTGGGTGTAAATGTCACCGCGATCACGCAGCAGTTTTCACAAGGCAACCTTACCACCACCAATAGCCCCCTCGACATCGCCATCAACGGGGGGGGCATGTTTCGGGTATCCACCAGCGGCTCGATTGCCTACACCAGAAATGGACAGTTCCAAATTGACAAGAACGGTTATGTCGTGACTGGCGTCGGTGCACGGGTCAGCGGATTTCCGGTCGATGCCACCGGAAGATTGACGACCGGCGCGCCGGCAGATTTACAAATTTCATCTGCGGACATCGCTCCCAACTCCACCAGCAAGATTAGCTTGACGATGAATCTGGATTCGCGCAAGACGGCACCGGCCGGCGCCTTCTCACCAAGCGACGCGGCAACGTATACCAGCGCAACTTCAATCAACGTCTACGACAGCCAGGGAAATGCCCACGCGCTGTCGACTTATCTGGTCAAAACAGCGACCGTAAATGAGTGGGATGTCTATGCCGCTCTCGACGGCGTCCAAGTTGGCGCCGGCACCGTCGGAAAACTCACCTTCAATACTGATGGCACCCTCGATACGGCGACCTCGGCAGTGCCCTACAGTCTTGTACTGACACCAACTAACGGCGCGACTTTCCCCGCTGGCGTACCGCTCGACTTCACCGGTACCACGCAGTTCGGTTCCGCATTCGGCGTCAACTCAGCAACGCAAGATGGCTATGCAGCAGGAAAGTTGAGTGGCCTCGCGATTGATGAGAGCGGCGTTGTTACGGGCCGTTACTCAAACGGCCAGTCAAAGGTTCAGGGGCAGATTGCGTTGGTGTCGTTTGCCAATCTGCAGGGGCTCGCGCCGATTGGTGGAAATCTGTGGGTGGAGTCCGCTTCATCCGGCAGCCCGCTGATCGGCGTGCCGGGATCAACCAACATGGGCCTACTCCAATCGGGTGCGATCGAGGAGTCAAACGTCGATTTGACCTCCGAGCTTGTCAACATGATTACCGCACAGCGTAACTATCAGGCCAACGCGCAGACGATCAAGACGCAAGATCAGGTATTGCAAACGCTGGTGAATCTTCGCTAACCCTGAATAACGCTGAATAGCAACTTCGAGCAGGAGCCCTTATGGACCGCATGATCTACACCGCCATGGCGGGTGCGCGGCAACTGATGGTGAGGCAGGAAACACTTGCCAACAATCTCGCCAACGCGTCCACGGTCGGCTTTCGCGCTGATCTTGACGCCATGCGCGCGGTACCCATGCAGAGCGAAGGCGCCGCGCTAGGTGCCCGCGTGAGTGTGGTGTCATCAACACCAGGCGCAGACTTTTCGCACGGCGCCATTCAAGAGACTGGCCGCGATCTCGATGTTGCGATCGATGGTGACGGCTTTATTGCCGTCGAAGGTCGTGACGGTAGCGAGGGCTACACCCGTAACGGAGGGTTCAATGTCGGTGGCGACGGCATCTTGCGGACCAGATCCGGCCTTACCGTACTCGGCGATGGCGGCCCGATTACCGTTCCGGAAAACGCGAAGATCGAGATTGGTCGCGACGGCACCATCAGCGCCTTTGTCGCGGGCAACGCGCGCAACGGCAATACCGTTGGACGCCTAAAGTTGGTGAATCCACCGACCGAAACGCTTGCCAAAAGCACTGATGGCCTGTTTCGCGTGCGCGCTGGTGCGCAGGCCGATGCCGATCCGAATGTTCGCGTGGTGCGTGGCTCGATTGAAGCCTCCAACGTCAATGTGGTTGAGACGATGGTGGGCATGATCGCGCTGGCGCGGCAGTACGAAATGACGATGAAAACGATATCAAACGCCGAGTCTAATTCCCGCGACTCGGCAAAGTTGCTGCAACCCAACGGCTAGTAAAGGAGTAAGGCGATGATACGATCACTATGGATTTCCAAAACCGGGCTGGACGCTCAGCAAACACAGATGGATGTGCTGGCGAACAATCTGGCGAACGTCAACACGTCCGGTTTCAAGCGCTCCAAGGCAGTGTTTGAGGACCTGCTTTACCAAAACATCCGCCAGCCTGGTGCGCAGTCGTCACAATCTACCAATCTGCCGACCGGGTTACAACTTGGTACCGGTGTGCGGCCGGTGGCGACCTCCCGTGTCTTCACACAGGGCAATCTGCAGCAAACAGGCAACAATTTCGACATGGCGATCAACGGCAACGGCTTTTTCCAAGTGCAGATGCCCGATGGTACCGCCGGCTACACGCGCGACGGCTCGTTCAGGCTCGACTCGCAGGGGCAACTCGTCACCTCGAACGGCTACCCGATGAGCCCGGCGATCACCATTCCACCGACTGCGCAATCGGTCACCATCGCCCAAGACGGCACGGTGTCAGTGACGCTTCCTGGTAGCGCTGCGACCACACAGGTTGGAACAATCCAGCTGGCCAATTTCGTCAACGCCGGTGGTTTGTCCGCGGTGGGGCAGAACTTATTTGTCGAAACAGCCTCATCGGGTTCACCAAATACCGCGAACCCCGGCGCGAGTGGACATGGCACCCTGAGTCAGGGCTATGTAGAGACCTCCAACGTGAATGTTGTAGAAGAACTGGTATCGATGATCCAGACACAGCGCGCCTATGAGATCAACTCCAAGGCCATTCAGACTTCCGATCAGATGCTGCAAAAGCTCGCACAGATATAGAGTCCGATTGCTCCGTCGGCTTTGCCTGCGCGGGGAAGCCGACCCGCGGCTTGACACGGGCCGTCCCGTGAGTAGAGTAGTGGCCGACGCGCGAAGTCGTTCGGCCAAGCGCATCCACCCCCGCTCATTTCGGCGCTTCGCAAGGCAGGAATTCAGGGCGTTTTCCCCCGCTTATCCCACGTTGAAATGTGCTCCGGCTGGCTAAAGTAATAGCAAGCTCAATTCCGGAAGCGTCTTCATGGACATGCACAATTCGCGCTCATCACGCGCCAGACACCCGCCGTTGCCACCGCGCCTACTCGCTGCATGGCGCACGTTGGTCAGCGGCGCTTTGGTATTGATATTTTTCCTTACATGTTCGGCGTTTCTGGCCGGCTGCTCGCACATCGAGCCGCGCGTGGATATCAAGCTGCCGACCTCATTGACACCGCAGCAAATCGTGTCACAGCCAGAGTTGAATGGCGCAATTTTCCAGACCACGAATGCCGCGCGGCCGTTGTTCGAGGATCAAAAGCCCGGTCGGATCGGTGACATTCTCACGGTTGCCATCGTCGAAAAAACAAGTGCATCCCGCTCGTCGAAATCAAGCTCGGCAAAGAGTTCGGACACCAAAGCCGCTGTTCCAACACTCGCCGGGTTACCCGGTAAATCCTTCCTCGGTGCTCAGCTAGCGGCTAACGCAGCCAATACGTTCGAAGGCAAGGGCGAGACCGCCAATGACAACACCTTTACCGGAACGCTGACCGTGACGGTGGTTGGCGTGCTGCCGAACGGCAATTTGGTGGTCGCTGGTGAAAAGCAAATCGGTATTAACCACAACACCGAGACGATTCGTTTCTCGGGCGTGGTTAATCCGCAGACCATCCAGGCTGGTAACGTCGTGCAGTCGCCGCAGGTTGCTGACGCTCGCTTAGAGTATCGCGGCAAAGGCTATATCGATGAAGCTCAGCGTATGGGCTGGCTGCAACGCTTTTTCCTCAATGCATTTCCGTTCTGAGGACTGTTAATGCTGACCCCACCCAAACTCATGAAGGCTTTTCTTATCACCGCAGTCGTAGTGTTCGCGTTCGGCGCAAAGGTCAACAGCGCACAAGCCGAGCGCATCAAGGACCTCGCGAGCGTGCAGGGCGTTCGCATGAACCAGCTGATTGGGTACGGCCTTGTGGTCGGTCTGGATGGCTCTGGCGATCAGACCACGCAAACGCCGTTCACGGTACAGAGCCTGACCAACATGCTGTCGCAACTTGGCGTGCAACTACCACCCGGCACCAACCTTCAGTTACGCAACGTTGCCGCGGTGATGCTAACGACCAACTTGCCACCCTTCGCTAAACCAGGGCAGCAGATCGACCTGACTGTGTCATCGCTCGGTAACGCCAAGTCGCTGCGCGGCGGCACATTGTTGCTGACACCGTTAAAAGGCGCGGATGGTCAGATTTATGCCATGGCACAGGGCAACGTCATCATCGCTGGTGCAGGCGCTTCCGCAGGCGGCAGTAAAGTCCAGATCAATCAGCTCAATGCCGGCCGCATCCCCGCCGGTGCGACAGTCGAGCGTGCGGTCGCCTCGCCGTTCGCGACATCCGAGTCGCTCCATCTCGAGCTAAACACGGCAGATTTTTCGACTGCCAGCAAGCTTGCGGAGGCCGTTAATCGCCGCATGGGCCCCGGTAGTGCGACGCCGCTCGATGGCCGCGTTATCCAGGTCAAGTTTCCACAGAACGCCAATGATCGCGTGGCGTTCATGGCTGACCTTGAAAACCTTGACGTGGAAAGCGTAGCGCCTGCGGCTCGTGTCGTGATCAACGCTCGTACTGGGTCAGTGGTGATGAATCGTATGGTCACACTCGAAGCTTGCGCTGTGTCACATGGCAATCTGTCGGTGACGATCAATTCGACGCCGCAGGTCAGCCAACCCGCGCCGTTCAGTCAAGGCCAGACCGTCACCAGTGAAAAGGTCGACATCTCGGTTAAATCGGAGCCGGGGCAGGTAATGCTGCTCGAAGGTGGGGCCAAGCTGGCCGACGTGGTGAGGGCGCTCAATTCCATCGGCGTCAACCCGCAGGACTTGCTCGCTATTTTGCAGGCCATGAAAGCGGCGGGCGCGCTCAAGGCCGAACTCGAAGTTATCTGATGTCTGATTGCCCATGAGAAATATCGCCACCAACGACCAGACACTCGCCATCGACGCCAAATCGCTCGGGGACCTGAAACGCTCGGCCAACGCACGCGATCCTGGCGCGATTAAAGAGACCGCAAAACAGTTTGAAGTGCTGTTCATGAACATGCTGATGAAGTCCATGCGTGACGCCTCGCCCAAGGAGGGCATGATGAGTTCGAGCGCTGGCGATATGTACACCGGCATGCTTGACCAACAATTCGCACAGAAAATGGCGGCGCGTGGAACGGGCCTCGCTGATGTCATCGCACGTCAACTTGGCGCACAGCAGAAAACTGCGCCGGCAGGGCCCGCTGTCGCATCAGAAAAAGTAACTGCGCTTGGCGCAACAACCGGTATGCCGGCCCTAGAGGCCGGCCGTACCCAAAACAGACAGCTTTCTGTGCGGTTTGCCGACACGGCGGGATTGCGCAAGATCAGCCAGCAAGGTGACACGTCGGTTTCCGCGTCACCCGTTGGGGGAGTCGCCCAGACCGGCGATATTAAGGATAAGGCAGCAGCGTTTTTCGACCGCATGAAAGCGCATGCCAGCGAGGCCGCAACGGCCACCGGGATTCCCGCCAAATTTATGCTCGGACAGGCCGCGCTCGAGTCCGGCTGGGGCAAGAAAGAAATTCGCCATACCGATGGTTCCACCAGTCATAACCTGTTTGGCATCAAGGCAGGCGCCAACTGGAGTGGCCCGACCGTCAGTGTCACCACCACCGAGTACGTCAACGGCGTGGCGACAAAGTCGGTTGAAAAATTCCGTGCCTATGCGTCTTACGCCGACAGTTTCAAAGACTATGCGTCGCTGATTACGAAAAGCCCGCGCTACAGCGCCGTCGCCGGTAGCAGCGGAAGTGTTGAAGGCTTCGCCAATTCGCTACAGCGCGCGGGATACGCGACCGATCCGCGCTATGCCGAAAAGCTGTCACGCACCATCAACCATGTCATCGCCATCGCGCGCTCTAAAACCAGCGAGCCGGCCGGCTGGAATCAGGCATAGCCGTCAAGATAGCCAATATGAAATCGGGAACTAGACCATGTCACTGTTGAGTGTAGGAGCCTCTGGATTAGCGGCGGCCTATGCCGCGCTCAATGCCACCAGCAACAACGTGGCCAACGTCAACACGCCGGGCTATTCGCGGCAGGCAGCGGTATTGACCACCATGCCGGGGCAGTTTTCCGGGGGGGGTTACGTCGGTCGCGGCGTCGCGGTGGAAACCATCCGCCGCGCATTCAATGAGCAAGTCAATGGACAGGTGCAGTTCACACAGTCGCAGTCGTCTGAAGCGGCGACACAGTCGCAGCTGATGCGGCCGGTCGACAAGTTGTTTGCCTCTGATGATTTGGGTATCGGCTCGGCCATGGATCGCTTTTTCTCGAGCTTGACGCAAGCGTCGTCGCGCCCAGCCGACATGGCCTCGCGCGCGGCGGTCGTGTCTAGCGCCCAACAGCTGGTATCGCGTTTCAATCAGACGGCCGGGCAGCTGGACGAACTCGGCCGTAATACCGATCTTGCCGTGCGGGCCACGGCCGCGCAGATCAATACCTTGGCGCAGAAAGTCGGCACGTTGAACAACGCGATTTCGATTTCAAAGGCGTCCGGACAGCCGGCCAATGATTTGCTCGATCAACGCGATTACATCATCCGTCAGCTGAACGAACAAGTCGGTGTCACGACCCTAGAGCAGTCCGACGGCAGCCTCAATGTATTTCTGTCCAACGGCCCGGCCTTGGTGGTGGGGAGTACCGCCTCAAGAGTGACCATTGGCGTTGACCCGGGCGCGCCGCAGAGGCAGGTCGTCGGTGTCACGACCGGCAACGGCAGTGGTAGCAGCAGCGTTCAGATTGCCGCGTCAAGTTTGAATGGCGGTGCGCTGACCGGGCAATTAAAATTCCGTGAAGTCAATCTGGTCGATGCCAAGAACGAACTTGGCCGATTAGCGACCGCGCTGGCAACGACGTTTAACAGTGTGCATCAGCTTGGTACCAATATGAATGGCAGCATCGGCCAGGCGCTGTTTACGCTCGCGCCGCCGCAGGCATTTGCCAATTCGCTCAACGCCGGCACCGGGAGTATTTCGGTGGCGGTTACTACCGGCAGCGCGCTGCAAGCGAGCGACTATCGCGTCGATTACGATGGCAGCCAGTACGCCGTCATGAGGCTGCAGGATGGCACGCGCACTACGTCCGCGACGCTGCCGCTGACCCTTGATGGTTTGACCATCAGCATGACCGGCGCACCGAATGCCGGCGACAGTTTTCAGTTACAGGCGGTGCGCAACGGTGGTGCCGGCATCAGCATGGCGCTGACTGATCCGCGACTGCTTTCGTTCGGGCAATCCGCTGCCGCCGGTGATAACCGTAATGCACTTTCACTCGCCGCTGTCGCCGACCAGGCCGCATTGGGCGGGCTGACCTTCTCGCAAGCGTTTGGTGAGGTTTCCGCCAAGATAGGGACGACCACCAATGGGCTGGAAATCAGCTCCTCGGTCGCAGACAAGTTGCTCAGCCAAGCGCTCGCGGATCAAGCGTCTGTCTCGGGCGTCAATCTTGACGAAGAGGCCGCCAAGTTAATTCGCTTTCAGCAAGCCTACCAAGCCTCGGCAAAAGTCATCTCGACCGCGCAAACCATTTTTCAGACGCTGCTTGACCTCGGTCGGTAGCGCCGCGCCTCAACAGGAGCCTTGATATGCGTATCGGAACTGCCTTTGCCCATGCCTCTAGCAGCGCACTGCTCACTGCAGCACAGAGTCGGCTGCTGGCCACGCAAGCCGAGTTGTCCAGCGGCAAGAGGGTGACGACGCCGTCGGACGACCCGGTCAATGCGTCACAAATCGCCACCACGCGCTCGTCGCTGACGATGCAAACCTCGTTTGCGGCAAACCAGTCATTTCTAAACGGCGAATTGCGGCAGTTGGAATCGACTGTCGGCTCGGTTGGTGACGTGCTCGCATCGGCCCGCGAAACGCTTGTGGCCGCTGGCAATGGCGCGTATTCAGACGCTGATCGCCGCAGCCTTGCCGTTGCGTTGACGTCGCAACGCGCCCAGTTAGTGGCGCTTGGTAACACTCGGAGCGCGGATGGTCAGTATTTGTTCTCTGGCTTTCAAAGTAACGTAGCGCCGTTCTTTACGTCCGGTGCGGGCATTGCCTACGCCGGTGACAATGGCACGCGCGGCGTGCTCGTCGGGTCGGGGTTAGCCATCCAATCGAACAGCGACGGTCAGGGTCTTTTTATGTCGGTGCCGAAAGGCAACGGCACGTTTGCGACGGCCGCATCAGCGACCAATCTAGGATCGGGCAAGATCGATAGCGGTATCGTTGTCAACCCGGCCGTCCTGACCGGCAACGGGTACGCAATCAGATTTACCTCATCGGTGACGCTCGATATTGTCAACACGAACACCAATACGGTGCTTT
>Ga0226658_10000243_pt1 | contig 24984 bp, 21 predicted proteins | sample OliLak19BULKMAT1_FD_169091 | JGI IMG/M metagenome (GOLD analysis project Ga0226658, IMG submission 169091) | Freshwater microbial mat bacterial communities from Lake Vanda, McMurdo Dry Valleys, Antarctica - Oligotrophic Lake LV.19.BULKMAT1 (v2)... | ecosystem: Environmental > Aquatic >... | reverse complement strand
AAAAAACCGCGTGGAAGTCACCCTTCCAAACGCTTTGCACCAGCGCCGAACCGATGAAGCCGATCACCCCGAAGTAGAACACCACACGCCACTCAGGTTCGCCCGCTTCCCCGAGCTTTTTGACATTGACGTACGCGCACGCCGCAAAGAATCCGGAACTCAAGCCAATCAGGCCGGCGTGCAGATTGTCGTCTGAAAATGTGGGTTGCAGCAGCATCGCCACACCAGCGAAACCCAACACGATCGCCGCTACCAGCATGGGGCGAAAACGTTCGCCCAATAGTAGCGTTGACAATACCGTGAGCCAAAGCGGCGAGGTGTAATTGAGGGTGATTGCGGTGGCGAGCGGCAATTGCGTCATCGCATAGAAATAGCCCACCAGTGAGATGGTACCGGTAGCGCCGCGCCAGAAGTGCCCTTTCCAGAACACGGTGGCCAGTGATTGGCGACGAATCAGTACCACCACGCCGACCGCGCTCAACGCGACCAGCGAGCGATACATCGCTAATTCCGCGCCGGTGAATTGCGTGCCGAGGAACTTCGCGAATGCGCCCATGGTGGCAAACAGGGCGCCCGCCACCAGCATCCATGACGAGGTCATGCCCTGCCTTGGCGGGCGCGCTCTTGCCAAACACGGCGGCACCCGCGGGTCGCATTGCCGCCATGCGGGGCCCCTACTTTATCCGTCCGGTGCCACCCCGCTACCAGCATCCATGATGAGGTCATCGAGGATTCGCGTCGACGCACATTAGCAAAACACAGCGCCGCATTCGTTCATGGCGCGTTCAATTCGCGTCGCACGAACTCGTGAAAATGCACCATGCCGTCTTCGTACGGCGTTTGGTAAGGGCCCTGTTCGTCCCGACCTTCGCGCCATAACAAACGCCGGCCATCGTTCATGCGCTGGCAAATTTCTTCGTCTTCGATGGCGGTTTCGGCATAGGCCTTTTGCTCGGTTTCCACGAACTCGCGCTCAAACAACGCAATCTCTTCGGGGTAATAGAACTCGACAACATTGGTGCACTTGTCAGGCCCGTCGGGCAAGATGGTCGATACCACCAGCACATGCGGGTACCACTCCACCATCACGTTTGGATAGATGGTCATCCAGATCGCGCCAAAACGCGGCGCTTCGCCGTTGCGGTAGCCGAGTACAACGTCGTGCCATTTTTGGTAGGTCGCAGTGCCGGCACGGGCGAGATTGTTCTTGATCCCCACGACTTGCACGCTATACCAGTCACCGAAGTCCCACTCCAGCGAATCGCAATCGACAAAGCTGCCGAGGCCCGGATGAAACGGCACGACGTGATAATCCTCCAGATAGACCTCGATGAAGGTCTTCCAGTTGAAGTTATATGTTGTGATTTCGGCTTTATCGAATACATAGCCGGAAAAATCGAGTTCCTCCGCCCACTTGATCTTGGCGAGATCATTAACAATCGGGTTCGGGCCTTCAAACAGCAACCCATTCCAGCGCGACAGCGGCTTGCGCGGCAGGTGCAAACACGGCTGCTCCGTAAAATGCGGCGCACCCAGCAAGTCACCCCTGTTGTCATAGGTCCAGCGGTGCAACGGACAAACGATATTGCCGCTCGGCAGTTGCCCCGCCCCTTTGAGCATGACCGCCTGACGATGGCGACAGATGTTTGAGACCAGCTCGACCGATTGACCGTTGTTGATCAAGCTCCACGCGCCACCGCGCGCGTCCAACGCATGAAAATCGTTCTTGTTGGGCACCATCAGTTCGTGGCCGACGTAAACCGGGCCGTGCTTGAACATGGTGTCTTGCTCGCGCTGATGGACAGCGCTGTCGAAATACCAGCTAACCGGCAGCTGGGTGGTAGGCACAAAGGGTTTGGAGAGCTCGCGCTCGCCCATTAGTTTGGACATAGTCCTTACCTCCAATTTACACGCGCGTAGCTTCAAACTGCCGCGTATGAACCAAAGTAAAAACAACACCCGGGCGATCGAGAAACTAGCTTTTAACTCTGCTTGCTCCGTCCCGACTTAGTTCTTTTTTGCCGCGCAATGGCCGGGCAAAAAGAGGGATAGCGATTGTGCCCAATTCGGCCTGTTTACGCAACCAGAAAAGCGCTTTTCCGGCGACCAAAACCGCGGTTGTGGAGTTGCAGCAGACAAGGGCGGTGGCAGGTAAAATTCAATGCATAGCGTCCCCTGCCCCGACGCGTTCCAAGGCGAGCCTTTCCATCAGATGCACCGAGATCCACATCTACATGCCAAAAAATACTGAAAAAGAGCCAAAAAGCTTCGAAATCGCCATGGCGGAACTCGATGGGCTGGTCGAAAAAATGGAGGCCGGCCAGCTGCCGCTCGAGGAGTCGCTCGCCGCCTACCAGCGCGGCACGGAACTATTGCGCTACTGTGAAAAAGTGCTCACCGACGCTGAACAGCGCATTCAAGTGCTGACGGCGTCCGCCGGCTCCTCGCCAGCCGGCCTGCGCGACTTTGACGAATAGCGTCCGGCAGCAGGACGTGGCGGCATTTCAGGACTGGGCCCGCGAGACGGCGGGCGACATGGAAAAAACCATCGGCGCGCTACTGCCGCCTGCCAGCGCGATCCCAAAGCGTCTCCACGACGCGATGCGCTACGCCACGCTGGGCGGCGGCAAGCGCGTGCGCCCGATGCTGGCCTTTGCGGCAGGGGAAATCTCGTCTGCACCGATTGAGCGGCTACGCATCGTGGCCGCCGCCGTGGAGATGGTCCACGCCTATTCCCTGGTGCACGACGACCTGCCGTGTATGGATGACGATGTGCTTCGGCGCGGCCGCCCGACCTGCCACATCGAATTCGACGAAGCAACTGCGCTGCTAGTCGGAGACGCACTGCAGGCATTGGCGTTTCAGATTGTGAGCGCCCACACACTCTGCGACGATGCAGGCGACCAGCTGGAGCTGATTCGCCTCTTTGCCGAGACCTGCGGTTCGCGCGGCATGGCCGGCGGACAAGCTATTGACCTGGCCAGCGTTGATCAAGAGATTACGCTGCCGCAACTCGAACATATGCATATGCTCAAGACTGGCGCCCTGATTCGCGCCTCGGTCATGATGGGTGCACGTTGCGGGCGCGCGCTCAACGCTGCTGAAAAACAGAAACTCGACCACTTCGCCAAGTGCATCGGACTGGCTTTCCAAGTGGTGGACGACATTCTGGATTGCGAGTCTAATACTGACAAACTCGGCAAAACCGCGGGCAAAGATCAGGATGCAAACAAGCCGACCTACGTCAGTCTGCTCGGCCTGAACCCCGCCAAGCAGTTTGCAGAAGAGCTGCTGCAGGACGCGCACAAGAGTCTTGACGCCTTTGGCGAATCTGCCAAGCGCCTGCACCAACTGGCGGATTTTATCGTCAGTCGAGATCACTAGAAAGCTGAAAAGACCCCGGTATGGCCACTGCGTCAAACGTCCCCCTCAACAAATACGCGATGCTTGAGAGAATCGACGATCCGAAAGACCTGCGAAGGCTGGATCGCCGCGATCTGCTGCAATTGTCCAATGAACTGCGCGAGTTCATCGTTGAGTCGGTCTCCAAGACCAGCGGCCACCTGTCGTCGAATCTTGGCACGGTTGAGCTGACCATCGCGCTGCACTACGTATTCAATACCCCCCACGATCGTCTGGTGTGGGATGTCGGCCACCAGACCTATGGCCACAAAATCCTGACCGGGCGACGCGAAGGTATGGCGAAGCTACGACAAAAAGGCGGCATCGCCGGGTTTCCACGCCGGGAAGAGTCGCCCTACGACACCTTCGGTACGGCGCATTCCTCCACATCGATTTCCGCCGCCCTCGGCATGGCGGTGGCGGCGCGTACTGTTGGCATCAAACGCCACGCGGTCGCGATTATTGGCGATGGTGCCATCACGGCCGGCATGGCCTTCGAGGCGATGAACAACATCGGCAAGGAAAATGTCATTGTGATACTCAATGACAACGATATGTCGATTTCGGAATCCATCGGCGCGCTGAACAACTATTTCGCCAAGCTGATGACCGGACGCTTCTATGCGGCGACCAGGAAGACAGCCGAGAAGGCACTGCAATACACGCCGACCTTCAAAGAGATCGCCAAGAAACTCGAAGAGCACGCCAAGGGAATGATGAGCCCTTCGACCATGTTCGAAGCGTTCGGCTTCAACTACAACGGCCCGATCGACGGGCACAACCTCGACGTGCTCATCGACACGCTCGACAACATCAAGCATCTCGACGGCCCGCAATTTCTGCACGTGGTGACGCGCAAAGGCCAGGGTTACAAACTCGCAGAAGACGACCCGATCAACTATCACGGGCCGCCGAAATTTGACCCAAAAATCGGCATCGTCAAGCCAGTGCCTGCGCCGGACGCCAAGCCGAAGCCCACCTACACGCAAGTGTTCGGCGAATGGCTGTGCGACATGGCGCGCGTCGAGCCGACCCTGATCGGCATTACGCCGGCGATGCGCGAAGGCTCCGGCCTTGTGAAATTTTCTCAGGAGTTTCCGCAGCGTTACTTCGACACGGCCATTGCCGAGCAGCACGCCGTTACATTCGCCGCCGGTCTCGCCGCAGAGGGTATGCGCCCGGTGTTGGCGATCTACTCGACGTTCATGCAGCGTGGCTACGATCAGTTGATCCATGACGTCGCCTTGCAGAACCTTCCGGTGGTGTTCGCGCTTGATCGCGGCGGCATCGTCGGTGCTGACGGTCCCACCCACCACGGCGCATTCGACCTCTCCTTCCTGCGCTGCATCCCAAACATGGTGGTCATGACACCCGCCGACGAGAACGAGTGCCGGCAAATGCTCACCACCGGCATTCGTCTCAATCAGCCTTCCGCCATCCGCTACCCGCGCGGCAGCGGCCCCGGCGTGGCCGTCGAAAAAGAATTGACGACGCTGCCCATTGGAAAAGGCTTGATCGTTCGGGAAGCCAAGGGCTACGCAACTGGCGCACAAAAGCGGCGCGTGGCAATTCTGGCGTTTGGTTCGATGGTTAAACCGTCGCTTGATGCCGCTGAAGAATTGAACCTGACCGTCGCCAATATGCGCTTCGTGAAGCCAATCGATGACGAATTAATCTTCAAGCTCGCGACCACCCACGACATGATCGTGACCGTCGAAGAGAACGTCATCATGGGCGGTGCCGGCAGCGCCGTTGCCGAGTCTCTGTCGTTACAAAACCTTACCCTGCCGGTACTCCATCTGGGGCTGCCGGATTACTTCGTTGAACACGGCGACCCGGCCGTGTTGCTGGCCGATTGCGGTCTCACCAGCGACGGCATCCAACGTTCAGTCCAAACCTGGCTTGCAGCTACCCAGACCACCACGGCGGGCACTCGAGTGGTCGCCTAGATTCTGTTTTTTGTTCGTCAATCGGTGATCGCCATGAGAACTCAACGCCCCATTCATTTGCTCGCCGCGGTTGCGTTAGTCGCACTGGTCGCGACGATGAACGCGTTCGCACAGGATGCAAAAATCCCTGAAAAAGCCGCGACATCATCCGTGCCGAAACATAACTGCGTGCGCCCGGACTCACCGGCGAAATTCGAAAGCGACGGCCAGCAGAAGATCTTTGTCAAACAGATGGATGGCTATCGTGATTGCCTGATGGCGTACCGCAACGAGATGAACAAAGTGGCGCAAGCGCACATTGATGCAGCCAACGGTGCCATCGAGGAATTCAACAGCTTCGTCAGCGCGATCAACAAGAAATAGTCGTCTTGAATCTCGCCAGAAAAATGCCGCTCGATGAACGGCCGTTGAGTAAAAATGTTGCGTCGAAAAGCTCTCAGGCGAGGTTGGGCGCGATTTGACAAATTTTGGCACCCGCGCAATCTCAATAAGCTGATGCTCTAGCCGCTGGACGGACCGAGAATATGCTCTGGGTCACGCCTCGGGATGTCGGTAATCAGGCGCTCATACTCTTTTCTGACCACGTCATAGCATTCACATACGTTCTTTTCCAAGCCAGGGCGATCCTGCATCACAATGCGCCCGCGGCCGCTGCCAATCAGCTTATCGCGCTTCAATTTGCCAACTGCGTTCGTAATTCCTTCGCGGCGCACGCCGACCATTTTTGAGATCATCTCGTGCGTTACCATCATGTCGTGCGACGGTAGTCGATCAAATGTAATCAACAGCCATCGGCAGAACTGCTGTTCCAGCGTGTGATGCTTGTTACATACCGCCGTCTGCGCCATTTGTGTGGTGAGCGCCTGGGTGTAGCGCAATAAGATCCTGAGCACCGGACCAGCGCGATTGAATTCCTTATTAAGGAAACTCGCCTTCAAGCGATAGCCACACCCCGCGAGTTGCACAAAGGCGTGGTTGGGTGTGGTTTCACCGCCCATAAATAGTGCGATGCCGACTACGCCCTCGTTGCCAACGACGGCAATGGCTGCCGTGTCGCCACTTTCGAGTACGTATAGCAAAGAGACAACGGCCGTGGTGGGGAAATAAACGTACTTGAGCCTGCCGTGCGACTCGTATAGCGTATCGCCGACCGTCATTTCTACTAGTTCCAAATGCTCGGCGAGGCGATCAAACTCCGCCTTCGGAAGTGACGCGAGCAGGTGATTTTGTAGCGGGCTATTGTGCGGTGTCGTCATCTGGCTTTTCTTGTTATCAATCGTGGCGGCGACATCGCATCGCGCGTCCCCAACACCATCAAATTGTGGTCTTCTGATTGTCTCGCAAGCTGCGTAGAAAATCTGTGCGCTGGCACTCATTCCACGACCCTACACCACCCCCCATCCGGCATCGAAACTCAAATCGTAGATCAGACGCATGACAAAACATATCCCGAGCGGCTATCGGCAGAGGCGAGCGCAAGCGTCCGAACGATTTTTTTGTGAGCTTCCTTGGCCCATTTGACGACATACGCTTGTCGTTCCTTTTCGAGATGTTGGCGGGGGATGTTCATCCCCATCAGCAGTCGTTGCTGCTTTGCGGCAAATTGATCGAACCGCGGGCGAAGAACGCGGGGCGTTGGCACTACGTCTCCCGGTCGATTTCCGCGACCTCGCAAATGCGGCGCATCGGCGGGTTGTTGACCAGCATTCGAAACATCGTTTTTTCCCCGGCGTATGTTGCCGAAGTGTCGGTTTCGTCGCTTCCGAGAATGGACGCCAACCAGCGGTGCATCGCCATCCACCTGATCCTACTGCCGTCTTACCAACGTGTTGGTAGTCGGCCCTACCTTCCTCGACAGGCCCAGCGTTGTTTACACTTGCGGCAAAAGTGCAGCTGGACGCCGTACACCTCGGTCGGCAATCTCGGCAATCGAATGCCTTTGTAGATTGTAAGCAGCCCAGATCTATGAGGTGGGGGGGACCTACCCACTTTAGGGCGTTTTCGTCAAAACATTAGTTGAACGGCTAGCTCGATGAGCGGCATTTTCTATTTGACGACCGACTTGTCTTGCCCGAATAACAGCTTTCGTTCGGCCTCTCCCATCGCTGCAACCGGCGTCGGATTGACCAAGTCTCGTTTCGCATAGGCGCGCACGGTGGCGGGACGCAGCTTGATGGCCGCATGCCAGCGCGCCAGATGCGGAAAGTCCTTCATGTCCTGCCCTTGACGGTCGGGAATGATCCACGGGTAGCAAGCCATGTCGGCGATCGTGTACTGCTTACCGATGATGAATGCACGATCAGCCAGACGCTTGTTCAGCACGCCGTACAGCCTTGAGGTCTCTTTCGTGTAGCGCTCCATGGCGTACGGAATCTTCTCCGGCGCATATTGGTTGAAGTGATGGTTTTGTCCCAGCATCGGCCCCAGTCCTGCCATTTGCCACATCAGCCACTCGAGCGTTTCGACCTGGCCGCGCAAGTCCTTGGGCAAGAACTTGCCGGTCTTGCCAGCGAGGTAGAGCAGAATCGCACCGGACTCAAACACGCTGATGGGTTTTTTCCCGTCAGTGGGCGTGTGATCAACGATGGCCGGCATGCGGTTGTTGGGTGAGATTTTCAGAAAGTCGGGCTGGAACTGGTCGCCCTTGCCAATATTCACGCCAATGATGTTGTAGCCCAGCTTGGCCTCTTCCAGAAACATCGTGATCTTGTGGCCGTTCGGCGTTGGCCAATAGTACAAATCGATCATTGCGCTCTCCTGTTGCTCAGTTGGTCATTGTATGTATTGCTGCATCGATGTCTATGGCTATGTCTTTGGGTATGCCTAGATCTGTCGCGGAATCTGCCGGCAACTTACTTGCCAAACGCATTTACCGCACCGCGTTTGTATTGGTCCGGCCATTCCACCGCCACGCCGAGCTCAGCAGCCGCGCGCAGCGGCCAGTAAGGTTCACGCAAGAGCACGCGCGCCAGAAACACGCAGTCGGCGTCGCCATCAGCCACGATCTGCTCGGCCTGCACGGCTTCTGTAATGAGCCCGACCGCGCCGGTGGCGATGCCCGCGGCGGCGCGAATGGCGCGCGCAAACCCCACCTGGTAGCCGGGGCGAATCGTCATGGCTGCGTCGGCCACGGCACCGCCTGAGGAGACGTCGATTAAATCAATGCCGATGCGTTTGGATTGTTTGGCGAATTCGATCGACTGCGCAATATCCCAGCCGCCCTCTTTCCAATCGCTCGCAGAAATTCGCGTGAACACCGGCAGCGCCGCCGGCCACACCTCACGCACAGCAGATGAGATGTCCAGCGCAAAACGCATGCGGTTTTCCAGCGAGCCGCCGTACTCGTCTTGCCGAAGGTTAGAAAACGGCGACAGAAACTGGTGCGCCAAATAACCGTGCGCGGCGTGAATTTCAACGACCTCGAAGCCGGCCTCAAGCGAGCGTTTCGCCGCCGCCGCAAAGTCATCGACAACCCGGCGAATTTCGGCGAGCGTCATTTCGTGTGGCTGCGGATAGGCTTCAGAAAACGCGTTGCCGCTCGGCCCCATCACCTGCCATCCACCCTGCGCCGGCGCGACCTTGCCACGGCCGCGCCACGGCGCGAAGGTCGATGCCTTGCGGCCGGCGTGCGCGAGTTGGATGGCCGGTACCGCGCCATTGGCCTTGATGAAGCCCGCGATCGGCTTCCACGCTTCGCGCTGGGTGTCGTTCCAAATGCCGGCATCCTCGGGCGAGATGCGGCCCTCTGGATTGACCGACGCCGCCTCTGTCATGACCAGCGCCGCGCCGCCGACCGCACGCGTGCCCAGATGCACCAGATGCCATTCATTCGGCACGCCGTCAACGCAGGAATACTGGCACATCGGCGAGACAAACACGCGATTCTTGAACGTTAGTTCGCGTAGCACGAAGGGAGAAAACAGTTGCGACATTGGGTGTCCAGATCGAAGGGCAGGTGGGTAGAAACCGGATTGGAGAAATGGAAAACCGCGGGAAAGCCGGAACCGGCGTGGCATGTGTGATGTGACACAGCGATGCGGCACACTGATGTGCCACACTGATGCACAAACCTGATGGGACATCCTGACGCAGCACACCGTCACTCGCGCAATATGTTGGGATAATACGGGCAATCACCACCCGCCAGAAAGCAAAAGCGTTTTGACCAAAGCGTGGATTTCGCCCGATCACTGGCGCAGTGCCGGAGAATATTTTCCGCACCGCAGCCACCGCATCTTTTTTCGTCGTGCCACGATGGACCACGACGCGCCGACGTTGTTGCTGATCCACGGCTTTCCGACCTCGTCGTGGGACTTCTCGCCCATCTGGCAAGCGCTGACGACGCATTTCAACGTGATCGCGCCCGATCTGCTGGGCTTTGGATTCTCCGCCAAACCGGTCGCATACGACTACAGCATTCTTGACCAAGCGGATCTGTGTGAAGCATTGCTGACGCGTCTCGGCGTCAACCGGTTTCATATTCTTGCGCACAACTATGGCGATAGCGTCGCCCAAGAACTGCTGGCACGCGCGCACGACGGCTCGGCGCTGGCGGCGTTGGGCAGCGTGTGCTTCCTTAACGGCGGGTTATTTCCGGAAACGCACCGCGCCAGAATCGTGCAGCGTCTGCTGCTGTCGCCGCTGGGTGGTTTGGTCGCCCGGCAAATGAACAGCGCGCGATTTGCTGACTCCATGACCGCAATTTTCGGCCGTGCAACGCCGCCCTCACGCGCCGAACTGGCTGCGATGTGGTCGATGGTGATCGAGAACGATGGTCTGCGGGTGTTACCGAAGCTGATCGGCTATATCACCGAGCGAAAGCGCTACCGCGCCCGTTGGGTCGGTGCCACCACCAAAGCACGCAACGACAATATTCCGCTGCGCTTGATCGACGGCGCGGATGACCCTATTTCGGGCCGACATATGGCCGCACGTTATGCCGAGCTGGTGCCCGACGCGGACATCATGTTGCTCAACGCCATCGGCCACTACCCGCAGATGGAAGCGCCAGAGGAAGTGCTGCGCGGCTTCATTGGCTTTCACGAGACCCGCGTCGCGCCGCGCTTTCCGCTATGAGTTCGCTGTCGATTCAGGCTGGCAGCCGCGCGCTCGCACACATCCGCGAGCACGGGCTGCGCCCGCAAGACATCAGCATGGTGCCAGGTGCCGCAGGCGGCCCGAAGGGGCTCGGGCTGGCGAAGCTCGATGAGTGGTTGTTTGCCGATTGGCTGCCACAGAGTTTTGCGTCGCGAACCACCCCGATTGATCTGGTCGGCGCGTCCATCGGCGCGTGGCGCTTCGCGGCGGTGTGCCGTGGCATGCACGATGGCCGGTTTTCGGCGGAGGAGACGCGTGCGGCGCTCGCCGGTTTTGCCAGCGCTTACAGCCAGCAGCACTACCCGCGAAAAGTGGACGCGGCTTATATCACCGGCTACGCACGCGAGCTGATCGACAATTTGTTTGTCGGACATATCGACGATGTTCTCAATCACCCGCACTATCGATTACATGTACTGGCGGTGCGCGGCAAGGGCATCCTCGCGCGTGAGCAACGCGGTCGCACGCACGCTGGATACGCGCTCGCGGCGCTGGCCAATGCAGCGGGACGGCGTCACTTGCGCCATTTTCTGGATCGCACTTGGTTCTACACCGGACAGCCGGGCTCTCCACTGTTCGATGGCCGCATCAAAGGGCATGGAGGACTTGCGGGGCAGTTCGATTTGTTCCGCACCGAGTACGCGCGCCTGACCAACACCAATTTTTCCAACGCGCTGATTGCGTCGGGCTCGATTCCGCTGGTGCTCGAAGGCGTGCGCAACATCGAAGGCGCCTCTGAAGGCACCTACTGGGATGGCGGCATCATCGACTATCACCTGCACTTGCCGTACGCATCACGCGAGGGTCTGGTGCTCTACCCGCACTTCACCCACAAGATCGTGCCGGGATGGCTCGACAAGATGCTGCCGTGGCGAAAAGCGAAGGGGGCTTGGCTCGATAACGTCGTGCTGATTTCACCGACGCGCGAGTACCTGGATCGGTTGCCGTTGAAAAAACTGCCGGATCGAAACGACTTTGCGCGCTTCGTCGACGACTATGAGGAGCGGCTCACCTACTGGCGCTTTGCCATGGATGAAAGCGCACGGCTGCGCGATGAACTTGCCGGCTTGATCGAGAACGGCACATTGGCGGAACGGATCACGCCGCTTTGAGAAATCCATCGACGCCGGGCGCTGGATGCGGAGAGTCACAAAAAACCATAAACCTCCTTTATTGGCGGGCGTTTTCAGGCATTTTCTGCCCAAAGTGCCCGCCGATAGGCGAGTTTTAATTTGTGATCTTGAGCGTCTTACCGAGCGCTGAGAGCAGCGCAAACAGCGCGGTCGCCAGCACCATGGCGGTGATGACCGTGGCAACCGCCAGTCCTACCCCTTCGAGCCCGATTGCTTTCCATGCCCACGACGATACGATCGCAGCGGGCACGGCACAACAGAGAATCGCGAGTACCGAAAACAGGTAGGATTTCATCGGCGAGGGAAAGTGGCTATAGGATCCAGCAAGATTCTTTGAAGTATTCATCGAGGGTAGGAGAGAGCGTTGGTGATTGTCTTGCAGTATTTTACGCGCGAACCCCTTCCTGAACCAGCGAGTTGACAAATGTAAAGCGTTACTTTACATTGCAGACGTGATCAAATCGTTTGTACACAAGGGACTGGAGAATTTCTTCAAGACCGGAAGCAAGAAGGGTATTCAGCCCCATCATGCTTCTCGGCTGCGCCTACAGCTTGGCGTGCTCGACAATGCCGTAAAGCCTGATGATGTTGATGCGCCAGGTTGGGCACTACATCCCCTAAAAGGCGATGAAAAAGGCTTCTGGGCGATCACCGTCAACGGCAATTGGCGCGTTGTGTTTCGGTTCATCGGTAAAGACGTAGAACTGGTTGATTACCTGGACTATCACTGAGGCAGACCATGAGCAGAATGCATAACCCTCCACATCCCGGCGAAGTGCTGCGCGAATATTTGCCCGAAGGCCTGTCCATCGGCGAAGCGTCAGCGCGTCTGGGTGTAACGCGTCAATCGCTGTCGGCGATTTTGAACAGGAGGTCCGGCATAAGCGCAGATATGGCGGTGCGCTTGTCGCGTTCCATGAATACCAGCGCTGATATGTGGCTGGGAATGCAGATGCAATACGACTTGTGGCAGGTGCGGCAAAAGCCGTTGCCTAAGGTGCAGAAGTTGGCGGCTTAGCGGCTACCGGCAACCAACTCGATCACACGCGCAATTTTGTGCTGTGTTTTGGTACGAATGTATTCAGCCGCTCGAATCACATCCGCGTCGCAAGTAACGAAAAAGTCGCACACCGGTAAGGCTGAGCTCAGGTGAAAGAAATCAACGCTGTTTGAAGTCTGATTTTTTAGTTGTTCCGTTGTTCGGAACCTACTGTAGAGCATCTCGATTTCAAGCGCAGCGCATCTTTTCAATAACTCTTTTCCCCCAAGAGCAACCTTAACGAGCAGAGATCCAGAATCGTGGACCGGAATTTGGTATCTCTTGAGAACCGACCTAGCAATGTGGAGATTGATTTCCGCATTGAGCGGCAACTCTTGGACTCCTCGAAGCTCTCGCCGCACCTTCTCTAGGACCGCAAAGGATTGATCCAAGAACGAAAAGTCTTGTTTGTCGCTGCACTTTGACCGAGCGTAGTGTATTGCGGAGTAATCATTTGGGACCACTAAGCCGGGTGTTCTCGGATCACTACGCATTAGTTCTGGAAGCGAACCGAACACGGGCACATCTAACGAGGCCTCGGAGTCAGAAGTTAGAAACTGTACAAATGCGAGATCACGCTGCCAAATCACATCTGGTATCCAGGCGCTCGCAAGCTTGTCAATCATCCGTGCACGAGCAAGAATGCAGTCCGGTTGCGTGCCGTTCGTGGCCTCAATTATCGAGTATTCAGAAAACGTGAAAAGTACTTTGTCAACGCCGCAGCAGGCAGTAACTGCTTCGCTTTGTAACTTTCCGGTCGCGAGATCACTGATGACCATGTTGTCCAGGTAAACCAGTGGCGCAAATCCTGGGCTAGGACCCATATCTAAAGATTCGGCGCCAACCAGCGATCCGCCATCGGGATCGACCAGCCCTTGCGTTTGGCATAGTCCTCGACCTGATCGCGATCAATCTTGCCAACCGCGAAATACTGCGACTGCGGGTGCGAAAAATAGAAGCCGGCCACCGCTGCCGTGGGCCACATGGCAAACGAGTCGGTCAACGTAATATCGGCGCGTTTGGTCGCCTCCAATAGCGTGAATAGCGGGCCTTTCTCGGAATGTTCGGGACATGCGGGATAGCCGGGGGCGGGACGGATGCCGACGTACTTCTCGGCAATCATCTCTTCGCTATTAATCGCTTCACTCTTTGCGTAAGCCCACTCCTCACGACGTACCCGCGTGTGCAGGTACTCGGCAAACGCCTCGGCAAGGCGGTCAGCGAGCGCTTTCAACATGATGGCGCTGTAGTCGTCATTGGCCGCCTCAAATGCTTTCGCACGTTCATCGCAGCCGATACCGGTGGTGACGGCGAAGCCGCCGAGGTAGTCGGGCAATGCCGTGCCCTCTCCCCTCGCGGGAGAGGGCTGGGGAGAGGGGGAAATTCGCGGCGCCACGAAGTCCGCCAGGCATTGGTTCGCATTCCCCGCCGGCTTTTCGTTCTGTTGCCGCAAGTGATGGAACGTATGCAACACCGTCGTACGCAATTCGTCAGTGTAGACCTCCACCGAATCACCTACCGCATTGGCCGGCCAGAAGCCGTACACCGCATTCGCCTGCAACCACTTGCCCTTGATGATCTTGTCGAGCATTTTCTGCGCGTTCGCAAACACCTCTTTCGCCGCTTCACCCACTACCGCATCGTCAAGTATCTGCGGATACTTTCCCCACAGATCCCAAGTCTGGAAGAACGGGCTCCAGTCGATGTAGGGTACCAACTGCTCGATCGGGAAATTCTTCAACGCTTTCACACCAAGCCAAGACGGCTTTGGTGGCACATAGCTAGCCCAATCAAGTTTGGGCGCGTTCGCGCGCGCGGCTTCAATCGTCACCAGCTTCACACCCTTCTTATTGGCGTGCTGCTCGCGAACTTTGACGTAGTCTTCGCGCACTTCGTTGACGTAGTTGTCGCGCAATTCTTCCGACAACAGATTGCTGCACACGCCAACCGCGCGCGACGCATCCGGCACCCACACCACCGGCCCCTTGTAGAACGGCTCGATCTTCACCGCCGTGTGTGTGCGTGACGTAGTGGCCCCGCCGATCAACAACGGAATGGTGAAACCAAGGCGCTGCATCTCTTTGGCGAAGTGCGCCATTTCTTCCAATGACGGCGTGATCAAACCAGACAGGCCGATGATGTCGGCTTTGTGTTCAATCGCGGCGTTGAGAATCTTGTCGGCGGGCACCATCACACCGAGATCGACCACCTCGTAGTTGTTACATTGCATCACCACGCCGACAATGTTCTTGCCGATGTCATGCACGTCGCCCTTGACCGTCGCCATGACGATCTTACCCTTAGCCTTTGCATTGTCGATACCCAGCCGGCGCTTTTCTTCCTCGATAAAAGGAATCAAATGCGCAACCGCCTGCTTCATCACGCGCGCCGATTTCACCACCTGCGGCAGGAACATCTTGCCGGCGCCAAACAAATCGCCGACCACGTTCATACCGTCCATCAGCGGCCCTTCGATGACGTGGATCGGGCGCCCGCCTGCCGCGTGAACCTTGGCGCGACACGCCTCGGTGTCTTCAACGATGTATTGGGTGATGCCTCTGACCAACGCATGCGTGAGACGTGCCTCAACCGATTCATCACGCCAGGCCAAGTCTTCGATCTGGTCTTTCTTCTGGCCTTTGTACTGCTCGGCGAACGTCACGAGTCGATCGGTCGGCGTCTCAGCAGCGCTTATTTGCCTGTTAAACAGCACATCTTCAACGCGTTCGAGCAGGTCTTTCGGAATGTCGTCGTACACGCCGAGCTGCCCGGCGTTGACGATGCCCATGGTCATGCCGGCCCTGCCAGCGTGATACAAAAACGCGGTGTGGATCGCTTCGCGTACGGGCTCGTTGCCACGGAATGAAAACGACACGTTCGACACGCCACCACTGATCTTGGCAAACGGCAGGTTGTTGCGGATCCATTCGGTTGCACGGATGAAGTCGAGCCCGTACAAGGCATGCTCTTCGATCCCGGTGGCGACCGCGAAGATGTTCGGATCAAAAATAATATCTTCGGGTGGGAAGCCGACATCCTCAGTGAGAATTTTGTAAGACCGGGCGCAAATTTCGATCTTGCGCTCATACGAATCGGCCTGGCCCTTTTCGTCGAACGCCATGACGATAATCGCGGCGCCGTAGCGACGGCAAAGCTTGGCGGCCTCGATGAATTGAGGTATGCCCTCCTTCATCGAGATCGAGTTAACAATGGCCTTGCCCTGCACGCACTTGAGACCCGCTTCGATCACGCTCCACTTGGACGAATCAATCATAATCGGCACGCGCGAGATATCAGGCTCGGAGGCGATCAGATTCAGAAACTTCACCATCGCCGCCTGAGAATCCAACATGGCTTCATCCATGTTGATGTCGATGATCTGCGCACCGTTCTCGACTTGTTGGCGGGCGACGGTCAGCGCGGCGTTGTAATCGTCGTTAAGAATCAGCTTGGCAAACACGCGCGAACCGGTGACGTTGGTGCGCTCGCCGACATTGACAAACAACGAGTCGTCACCGATGTTGAGCGCCTCCAAGCCTGCCAAGCGTAAACGTTTTTCAATCATTGGCGCGCTGTTGCCCCACGCACGCGGCGCGAATGGCGCGACGATATCGGCGATCGCCTTGATGTGCTGCGGTGTGGTGCCACAACAGCCGCCGGTAATGTTGAGCCAGCCGGCTTCAGCCCATTCACGGATAAACGCTGCGGTCTCGACAGGTAACTCGTCATACTCCGCCATCGCATTCGGCAGGCCAGCGTTCGGGTGCGCCGAAACGCGGCAGTCGGCGATGCGTGCGAGTTCTTCGATGTGCGGTCGCAACTCTTTGGCGCCGAGCGCGCAGTTAAAACCAATCGAGATCGGATTCGCGTGTCGCACCGAGTTGTAGAACGCTTCAACCACTTGGCCTGAGAGCGTGCGACCGGATGCGTCGGTGATGGTGCCGGAGATCATCACCGGCAAGCGCATATCGTTGGTCAGGCCACGCGCGTCAAATTCTTCTTCGACCGCAAAAATCGCCGCCTTCGCGTTGAGCGTATCGAATATGGTCTCGATCAAAATGATGTCGGCACCGCCGTCGAGCAAACCACGCGTCGCTTCGCGATACGCATCTTTGACCTGATCGAAGTTCACCGCGCGAAAGCCGGGGTCGTTGACGTCCGGCGAAAGCGACAGCGTGCGATTCATCGGCCCCAGCACACCCGCGACAAAGCGCGGTTTGGCGGGCGTCTTTGCGGAAAAGCCATCGGCGACTTCTCGCGCGAGTTTCGCACCCTCAAGGTTCAACTCATAGGCGAGCGATTCCATGTGGTAATCGGCCATCGAAATCGACGTCGAGTTAAACGTGTTGGTTTCCAGAAGATCGGCACCTGCCTCCAGATACTCCGCGTGAACTTCACGAATGACCTCGGGTTTGGTCAGCGTCAACAGGTCGTTGTTGCCGCGCAGATCCGACTTCCAATCCGCGAAGCGCGTGCCGCGATATTCGGCCTCAGACAGCTTGTAACGCTGGATCATTGTGCCCATGGCACCATCAAGGACGAGGATGCGCTTTGACAGCGCATCCATCAATGCTTTGGTACGGGCGGGGCGGGTGGAGATTGCGTGATCCATCAAGACATCCAAAATAAAAACCTGTCACTTCAGCTTTCGCCAAGGAGGACAGGTCGGATAACGTGCCTCGCTTTAGCCGAATTTAGGAAGCTGAATGCTTCCAGCGCCCGCAAGCTGAATCAAATTGGCGCAGGTGCTATTTTACGCGCATTGGAATCCGGCCATCTCTGTGGCGTATCCAGATGCTCTTGCTAAGCGTTTTGGCCTCAGCGATTAGTGACGCTTACTCTCCTACATCGCGAACGGCATTGCGCCAGTAATACGGTTGAATCTCGGCCAAACTCTTGGACTGCCACTTGCTTGGGTCTCCCGGATGGGTAACAGCGACTTGGATATCTGTGCCCCAAAGGGCCAGCCGCTGTTGACAGATACCGCAGGGGGCCAAGATCAAGAACGGTCTGCTAGTGAAGTGCTTCGCAATTGAGGCACCTTATTGGCCATTGATCTGGCACGACTTTTTCCTGGCACTCGGCGTTACGCCGTCATTCCCGCGCAGGCGGGAATCTAAGTTGTCAGTATTTGGTGACACCCAACTAAATTGGATTCCCGCCTGCGCGGGAATGACGGTTCTTTTATCGCGCGCGTCGCCTTCGTAAGCGGTGGATCGAATAAGTTACAAACAGAGTGAAGCGCCACACTAGACACTAGCACTCGACCGCCGCCAACGCGAGCCCTCCCAATGACGTTTCCTTGTACTTGGTCTGCATATCCGCACCGGTTCTTCGCATGGTTTCAATCACCTGATCTAGCGTGACGTGATGGGTGCCATCGCCGCGCATCGCCAATGAGGTTGCGCTGATGGCTTTGATGGCGCCCATGGCATTGCGCTCAATGCACGGGATTTGCACCAATCCGCCGATCGGGTCACAGGTCATACCGAGGTGATGTTCGAGCGCAATTTCGGCGGCGTTTTCGATCTGTTCGTTGCTCGCTCCCAATACATGCGCAAGGCCAGCAGCGGCCATCGCGGCTGCCGAGCCGACTTCGCCTTGGCAGCCGACTTCCGCACCCGAAATCGAGGCGTTCATTTTGCACAGCGCGCCGATCGCCGCTGCAACCAAAAAGTAATCGCGAAGCCTGGCTTCATCGCCGCCGCAAAAATCACGCGCGTAACGCAGCACGGCGGGCACCACGCCAGCTGCGCCGTTGGTGGGTGCGGTCACCACGCGGCCACCGGCGGCGTGTTCTTCGTTGACGGCGATCGCATAGACACTGACCCAGTCCATCACTTGGTGCGGCATCGGCTGTGGCAACTGAGATCGCCCATGATGTTCGGCGAGCAGCTTCTGATGAATACCGTGTGCGCGACGCGGCACATTCAAGCCACCTGGCAGTGTGCCTTCAGTCGAAACACCCCGATCAATGCAGTCAAACATGGTCTGCGCAACCCGATCCAAAAATGCGTCGGTCTCGGCGCGCGGTCGCAGCGCGTCTTCGTTGGCGCGCAACACCGCCGCCATTGACATCGACTGCGCGCGGCATTTGGCGAGCAGCTCTTTCATCGAAGCAAACGCATAAGGCACCGCGTGCTCATCGCCACGCGCGGTGCCGACAAACGCTTCGTCCTCATCCACCACAAAGCCGCCGCCGATCGAATACATCGTGCGTTCAGCCAGCAGTTGGCCATCGGCAAACGCACGGAACGTCATGCCGTTGGAATGCACCGGCAGCAGATCGCGCAAGTTGAATCGAATGTTGGTCAGTGGCGAAAACTTCACCTCACGGCTGCCGAGCAACGACAACCGCCCGGCTTTTGTCACGCTGCCGATGAAGCCCGCCACATTTGCCGTATCGACGTCCTCCGGGAGGTTCCCCGCGAGGCCCAGCACAATGGCAACATCGGTGGCGTGCCCCTTGCCGGTATGGGCGAGCGAGCCGAATAGCTCGACTTCAACCTTCGTCAATTTCGCTAAGGCACCCTCGTCGAGTTCGACCAGAAATCGGCGCGCCGCGCGCATCGGTCCCACCGTGTGTGAACTCGACGGACCAATGCCGATTTTAAAGAGGTCAAAGCAGCCGAGATAACTCAAGTGAAACCTTTCGGAACCGTTCGCCCTGAGCTTGTCGAAGGGTGCCACGTGGCGTTAGATGGGCTTCGACCGACCCAGCCCGAACGGCGTTACGAATTCGAATCGAGCCAATCCAGTGCCAACGTCGTCAGCGCTTTGACACCGACCTTAAGGCCCGACTCGTCGACGTAAAAGCGCGGGCTGTGATTAGACGGCGCGTACTTGCAATCTTTGTCCGAAGGCGTGCAGCCGATATTGAAAAACAGGCCCGGTACTTTCTGTTGAAAGAACGAGAAGTCTTCGGCGCCACAGGTCTTAACCGACAGATTGACGTGCCGATCGCCGATGGCGCGCTTCATCACCGGCACCGCCCAGGCCGTCAGCGCCTCGTCATTGATGGTCACCGGATAGCCGCGCTCGATGTGTACATGCGCTTTGGCACCGCCCGACTCGGCAATCATGGTGGTAATTTTTTCGATGAAGGCGTGGATGTCATCGCGATGGCTTTCATTGAAGGCGCGCACCGTGCCTTCCATCTTTGCCTCATCGGGAATGATGTTCGAACGATTGCCCGCCTGGAAGCTGCCGACGGTCACCACCGACGGCTCCTGCGTGAGATTCATCTTGCGAGCAACGATGGTCTGTAACCCAAGTACCACTTGCGCACCCACGACGATCGGATCGACGCCGCTCCACGGCTGTGCGCCGTGCGTCTGGTTGCCGCGAATGAAAATGCGAAACTGGTCGGCGCTGGCCATGAACGGGCCCGGGCGGTAGCCGATTTCACCGGTGTGCAGTTTGGAGGTAATGTGCAATCCGAAGATCGCATCGACCTTCGGGTTCTCCAAACAGCCCTCCTCGATCATCAGCTTGGCACCGCCCTGTTCACCAATCGGCGGCATTTCTTCGGCCGGCTGAAAAATGAACTTGACCGAACCGGCGATCTGATCGCGCATGCCGGCGAGGATCTCAGCCACCCCCATCAAAATGGCAACGTGCGTATCGTGGCCGCAGGCGTGCATGACGCCGCAAGGCACGCCATTCCACTCTGACTTCGCCAAGCTCTTGAACGCAACATCGGTTTCTTCAATCACCGGCAGAGCATCCATGTCTGCGCGCAATGCCACGCACGGGCCGGGCTTGCCACCCTTGAGCACACCGACAACACCGGTGTAGGCCACCTGTTCGTGAATCTCATCAATGCCGATCTTGCGCAAATGGTCAGCGACCAATTTGCCGGTGCGAAATTCGCGGTTACCCAGTTCCGGATTGGCGTGGATGTCGCGTCGCCACGCGATCACGGCTGCATCCAAGCGCTCGACGTGGTCGGCGATCAATGTATCTCTGGTAAAGATGGCGTCCGGTGCATTCATTGTTCGCGCTCTCTTATTGGTTGTCCCTGGTGCGATCGATTATGACACTGAGCCTCGCGCTGCGAGCAGCCCGCTCTGAGAGGCCTGTCTTGCAGCACCAGCACCACACCTCCGCCAAAACCGACTCGCTATAATCGAGCTGAAAGGATCCTTATGAACCATTTAACGCCGCACGATGCACACGCCCTGCTGAGCGCCGATCCCACCGCCGTCTTTGTGGATTGCCGCAGCGAAATGGAATTTCTGTTTGTCGGACACCCGGTGGGTGCCATGATGATTCCGTGGAACGACGGCCCGGATTGGGAGATCAATCCGCACTTTGTCGGGCAGGTCAAAAAAGCCGCAGGACATTCCACCAATCGTCCAGTGGTGCTGATTTGCCGCTCGGGAAACAGAAGCGTCGATGCCGGCCAGGCGCTCGAGGGCGCGGGCTTCAGCAAGGTCTACAACGTGCTTGAGGGATTCGAAGGCGATCTCGACGACCACCACCAGCGCGGCAATCTGGGCGGCTGGCGCAAGCACGGCCTAGCTTGGGAGCAGGTTTAGAAAGTCGTTTACTGGCGGGGGTTTTCAAGCATTTTTGCTTGGAACCAGCCGTCCTTGCTAGTGTTTATCTCATTGCGGCAAACCCCATGAAACGCTTTTATCTTTGTGCCGCAATCATCGGCGGCATCGCCCCCTACGCAACCTACTTCGGTTACCTCGCCTACGTCCCCGGTGCGTCCGGCGCGCTCGGTCTGGCCTGGGGCAGCGCCATCAGCGCCGCGACGCTGGTTGACTTCAGCATCTCGTGCATCGTGTTCTGGCCGTTTCTGTACACAGAGTCCAGACGCCTCGGCATCCGCTATTGGTGGGTCTTTATTCCCGCCAATCTCATCATCGGTCTGTCGTTTGCGCTGCCCGCGTTCCTGTATGTGCGTGAGCGCCGCCTTGGTCACAAATGAATGGCAAATGGGTGCCCCATGCGTACCGCATGAGTGCCACATGGGTACCACATGAGCGCCAAATGACCGCGTCGCAATGACGATGCCGCCGGTGTCGCTGGCGTGGCTGGTGTGGGGTCTCGGTGCCGCCTTGTACTTCATCGGCTTTTACCAGCGCGTTGCGCCAGCCGTCATCACCGCCGAGTTGTCACAGGCGTTCACGCTGACGGCGGCTGGCCTCGGCAACCTCTCGGCGTTTTACTTCTACAGCTACGTCGCCATGCAAATCCCAACCGGTCTGCTCGCCGATCGTTTTGGGCCGCGCATTCTGCTGACCTGTGGCGCGGCGGTTGCCGCCGTTGGCACCGCTGTTTTCGCGATGGCCGAGGATGTGTTCTGGGCAAATGCCGGGCGACTGTTGATCGGCGGCTCGGTCGGCGTGGCGTTTGTGTCGATGCTGAAACTCGCCTCGCACTGGATGCCGACACGTCAATTCGCGCTGGCCTCGGCCGCCGCCCTTGCGGTGGGCGTGTTCGGCGCGGTGACCGCCGGCGCACCACTGCGCATACTGGTTGATGGTTTCGGCTGGCGCGCGACCATGTGGGCAAGTGCGGCAATCACAATTCTCATCGCGCTCGCCGCATGGCTGATCGTGCGCGACGATCCCGCTCAGCGCGGCTTTCAATCGTACGCCTCGCAACACGAAGCAACGCCGTCGGATAGCGTGTGGCGCGGACTGCTCGACGTGCTCAGCTATCGCAACACCATCTTGTTGTTCTTCTTATCCGGCTCGATGACCGGATTGGTGCTGACCTTTGCCGGACTGTGGGGCGTGCCGTTTCTCACCACCCACTACGGGCTCACTCAGACCTACGCCGCCGGCCTGTGCTCGACCATGATGGTCGCTTGGGCGCTCGGCACACTGGCCTTTAGCGCAATGACCGACCGGATGCGCAAACGAAAACCGCTTTATGTCGGTGGCGTATTGGCGGCACTTGCGCTCTGGTCGGTGCTGATCTTTTGGCGTGTCGATTCGATCAACACATTGATCGTGTTGCTCGCACTGACAGGATTTTCTGCGGGCAGCTTCATCATCAGTTTTGCCTTCGCCAAGGAAAGTGTACCGGCCCGGCTCGCGGGGACCGCATCCGGCGTGGCGAACATGGGGGTCATCTCCGGCCCGATGCTGCTGCAGCCATTGGTGGGTGTCATGCTCGACCGATCGTGGCAAGGTAGCCTTGGTAGCGGTGCCTTCGCCGGCAAGCGGATATTCGAATTTGCCGCTTACTCGCAAGCCTTCAGCATGGTGCTGGTGTGGGGCGCGCTATCGATTGTGTTGTTGATGTTTACGCGGGAAACGCACTGCCAGCAGACGCGTTGATCCCTGCGCGTTGAGCCTTGGCAGTTTGTTGAAATTCGTTCTGCTAAATCCGAGTGAACTCCTTGCGCACCATTTCCCCGTTTGGAAAAGGGGGAGCAAGGGGGATTCGCGACCGCGATCGACTCGCAAATGCTTAAAATCCCCCTCGATCCTCCTTTACAAAGGGGGAAGTGGCAAACTGAAATTACCGATCAAACGAATTTCGCGAATTTCTGCAAACTGTTAGCTGCGCGTGACCAACCGCCGGTAGCTAAACCAGCACAGCCAACCGGTCGCCATTAAGCCGGTAGCAGCAACGGCGAGCCACACCGCCGAATGCGACACCGCCGGCGAGATAACACCCGCCACCAGTACGTTCACCATCCCCATCACAAAGCCGGAAAGTGAGGCCGCCATGCCGCGCCGCGCCGGAAACAGATTCATCACCATCAGCGATATCGATGGAAAGGCGAGCGCTGAACCCGTCGCATAAAACGCAATCGGCACAATCGCGAACGGCACCGCCGGCTTGAAGAACGCGAGGTAGAGCAGATTCACGCAGATGGCGGTGAACATGATCATGTAGGCGACCCGCACGGTCTTTTCGAGCGACCATTTTCCGGCGACGCGCCCCGAGATGAAGGCGCCCAACATGATGCCGCCAATACCTGGCGCGAATAACCAAGCGTATTCGGTTGGCCCCAGACCGAGTTGTTGCGGCAGATACACCGGCGACGATAAGATGTAGAGGAAGAAGCCGTTGAAGTTGAACCCGGCCGCGAGCGACAACAAGATCATCGGCAGACTGGCGCCAACCTGCCGATAGCCTTCGAGCAATGGCCCCGGATGGAAGGCGTGCCTGTTCTCGACCGGCAATGTCTCGTGGAGCACCTTGGCGCTGATCACGATCAGAAAAAACGTGAACGCCGCCAAGAACCAGAAGATCGAATGCCAGCCGAGGCCGTTGTACAGAAAGCCACCGATCACCGGCGCAATCGCCGGCGCAATACCAAACCAGAGCGTGGTCATCGCCATGACGCGCTGTGCGTCGACGTCGGTGTACAAATCGCGCACCATGGCGCGGCCCACCACCATGCCGGCACCAACTGAAAGACCTTGCAGCACACGCCAGAACAGCAACTCGCCGATAGTGGTGGACATTGCGCAGCCGATGGTCGCGACAAAAAACACGATGAGGCCGCCCATGATGATCGGCTTGCGTCCGAAGCTATCCGACAGCGCACCATGAAACAGGAACATGAAGGCAAAGGCAAATAAATAGACCGAAAACGTTTGCTGCATTTGCAGCGCGCTGGCACCCAAATCTGCGGCGATGCTGGGGAAGGCCGGGATATAGGTATCCACGGCAAACGGCCCGAGCATGCCAAGTGCTGCCAACAGAAGCGCCAACAGCCAGCGCGGCGTGGCGTGGTGCGCGTGCTGGGCGTGATGAGAGGGCGATGGGGGATTCACGAATTTTTCTTATTTGGCAATGGCCACAGCGGGCTGCGGGCGGCTGCGCACAGTTGCAGGCCGCCACGTGGCGTTGGCCGATACGGTGTTTTGCTTGCTGTTCTGTGTACGGTTCAGCCCGTCGATTTATCCATGCGACGGTACTGAATCGCCTCAGCGATGTGCCCGACCTCGATGGCGTCGACACCGGCCAAGTCAGCAATGGTACGCGCAACCTTGAGGATACGGTGGTACGCACGTGCCGAAAGCCCCATGCGTTGAATCGCATTCTTCAACAGCGCTTCGCCTGCTTCAGAGGGTATGCACAGCGCATCGATTTCTTTCACCTCGAGTTTTGCATTCGACTTATTCTGCCGCGCCAGTTGACGTGCGAATGCGGTTTCAACACGTTGACGTATCACCTCGCTCGGCTCACCGCGCTTAGCTTTGACCAAATCCAGTTGCGGCACAGCGGGAACTTCGATTTGTATATCGATGCGATCAAGCAACGGCCCGGAAATTTTGCCGCGGTAGCGCGCCACCTGGTCCGGCGTGCAGCGGCACTTGTTGGTGTAGTGGCCGAGGTAGCCACAAGGACACGGATTCATCGCGCCGACCCATTGAAACTCAGCCGG
>Ga0226658_10000226_pt1 | contig 25680 bp, 18 predicted proteins | sample OliLak19BULKMAT1_FD_169091 | JGI IMG/M metagenome (GOLD analysis project Ga0226658, IMG submission 169091) | Freshwater microbial mat bacterial communities from Lake Vanda, McMurdo Dry Valleys, Antarctica - Oligotrophic Lake LV.19.BULKMAT1 (v2)... | ecosystem: Environmental > Aquatic >... | reverse complement strand
GCGGGGTTTCGCCCGACAGAACTGCTTCTGTCGGGTGCCGCCGAGCGCCTCGGCGCGCCTACAGGCGCGTGAGGAAGCCTATTGCGATCCCCTTCGCCCGCCCAGCGAACCCCAAAAAAGAAAAAGCCCGGCGACCTTTCGGACGCCGGGCAAACCGCTCTCGGAGGAGAAATTGACGATGATCGCTCATCGCATCTATCTCAATGCAATCCGCGTGCCAACTTTTCATTCCAATAGAATCAGCCACTTAGCAACAAACATCAAATATTGCACCGCACCATCATTGGGCACGATCTTGTATCCGTGCGCGGACGCGGGGCATGACCGATCAGCCAAACTAGGGAAACCTAGGGCTACTAAGGATCGGTCCGCTGCCAATCCTTCCAATATTTTCCAGGTATGGCCCGGTAGAAGGCGGTGATTTCGGCGATATCTGCCACGGCGTCGCCCGTCGGCTGAAACAGCGGGCCAAAACCCACCACACGGCGTTGGAAATCAAAGTACGCCAAACAGATCGGCACACCCGCCGTGTGTGCGATGTGGATAAAACCAGACTTAAAGCCCTTGTGGAGCTGCCGCGTGCCCTCAGGCGCCATCGCGAACACCATTCGGTCGGCCGCGCGGATCGCATCGGCGCAATCGCCAACCGCGCCGTTGGGCTTGGAACGGTCAACCGGGATGCCGCCGATGGCGCGCATGAAGCGGCCAAATGGTCCATCGAACAAGGTGTGTTTGCCGAGAAAGGAAATCTTCAAGTCGAGCGCGAACAACGTCAGTACGCCAATCACAAAATCCCAGTTGCTGGTGTGGGGGGCAACACTGACCAGCACTTTAGGGACATCCGGTAACCGGCCTTCGAACTGCCAGCCGGCGAGCCTCATCACGGCCCGACCGAACCACTTGGTTACCGCATTGTTGCGGTAACGATAGTGGCTCGGCACGACGAGGTCGGCGGGATGCATGCTGTGGCCCGGCTGACGACCGCTCACAACCAAACGACGGGAAACCTTGGTCGCATATCGGTTAGCGGCGCTTAATGGCGTTAAGCGCTTCTTTGAGGCTGTCTTCAGTCAACGCATTGACACTCGACGCGAGCGCCTCAGCAGACGGGATTACCGATACGGGCAGCTTGGCGATATTGACCTTCTCGACGAACTTCGCCGCAGCACCCGCCACGCGCAGCAACGCGTCGCGGTCGGATACCATCAACTCGATTTCGCTACGCAGCATTTCCACAGCGGGATGGTCTTTGGATGTTTTCATGGTTGCCTTGTTAAACGGGTCACAAGTTAGGTTGGCTAGTTAGGTTGGCTGAAATCAGTTTAACTTTTTGTGGCCACCGGGAGATTGATCAGCAGATTCTGCGGTTTAAGCTTGACGACGTTTTCTTCACTCATCGCGAGTCCTAGGTAAACCGGTTTGCCGGCGACATCGGCGCGCATGTCCGCAGCGTCGCGAAAGTCGAGGCGAAACAACGCAACCAAACGACGCAGCCTATCGTCATCAACCGGGTTGCCCTGATAAAGGTCATTGAGAATAGCCGTTGATTCCACATCTAATCCAATGTGCCAGCGCCACGCTTCATCCTCGATCTTGGGCAGCGGCGTCACCGTCACCTCAATCCCAAAAAAATGCCGTATCCAACGACCAATCAGGTCAGCGAGTGCATCCAGACCGACGCTGCCGTGCGTCAAGTCGATGACATAGTTGTAGCGATTCTCGGAAAACCAGTAGAGCTGCGCATTCTCGTGCGATAGAACGTCCATATTGAGCGTTCGCATCGGCGTACCCTGTTGTGCAAACAGCCGGCCGACGCTGCCGAACCCGCCTGAGTCGGCGAAGAGCTGGATGGTTTCCGCGTCGGCGCTTAACACTTTCGCGTTTTCCGTCGATACGCGTTGGCGGCGGAAAAATAATTCGCCGGCGCGCACCGCATACACGTTCTCCGCCTCATCCGCACCGCCATCGAGCAAGCCACGCACGATCGCCTGCGCTGCCATGTCCATAAATACCGGTGGGAAATCGATTGCGCCGGCGCGGAACGCTTGCAAGTAGAAGCGCTCTACGGTCACTGCATCGGTGAGCAGTTTTCGCAGCCGAAGAAAATGCACGTAGTTCTCGCGCGTGTCGGCGTCCTCGATCAACCCGATGGCCTCGATCGATATTGCCTTTAGCGGGGCCGTCATCAATTCCGCATGCAGACTACGTTCGTTCGGCCCCGATTCGGTGATCGGCGCCAGTTCTGGACGCTGGAGGATTGATCGAATGTAGCCGGGCGTGACCCGCAGCCAGCCATGATCATTGCGTTCGAGTTGATTGAAACCGGAGTCGAGCCAGAAATCTTGCATTGGAGAAGTTTAGCTTGCGCCGAGGCACACAGCGTGTCGCAGCGTTTTTCTCATTTGCTCGTTGCCCGCGGCGCGGCTTGCTGCGCGTTTCGGCTTGCTGCGCATTGCGGCGAACCTTTTACCCGATTGCCTGCCAAATCGACTTGAAAACCAGCACAATTTGGTCACGCCCGGGCAATTGCGAAGCTGGGCAGACCTTGAATTTGCGGCCCATCCCCCAACATTTATCCGCACGGGCGCAGCGGAAATGTCGATAGAATTGCGCTCCACGGTTTTATTACTCAAGGGCTTTACTCATGAAACGCGTTTTCCTATTTCTGGCGACCAACCTGGCCATCATGCTAGTGTTGGGCGTCGTTACAAGTGTGCTCGGCGTCAACAAGTTCCTGACAGCCAACGGCCTGAATCTGCCGATGCTGCTGGCGTTTTCCGCCATCATCGGCTTCGCCGGTTCGTTCATTTCGCTGCTTATTTCCAAGCCGATGGCGAAATGGTCCACCGGCGCGCAAGTCATTGCAACGCCGCAAAACGAAACCGAGCGTTGGCTGGTTGCGACCGTACAGCGGCTGGCAAACAAAGCCAACATCGGCATGCCCGAAGTTGCCATCTACCCGGGTGAAGCAAATGCGTTCGCCACTGGGGCTTTTAAGAATTCCTCGTTGGTGGCGGTGTCGACCGGCCTCTTGGAGTCGATGACCAAGGAAGAAGTGGAAGCCGTTCTGGCGCACGAAGTCGCGCACATCGCCAACGGCGACATGGTGACCCTCACGCTGATTCAAGGCGTGCTTAATACGTTTGTCGTATTCCTGTCAAAGGTGGTTGGATACGCGGTCGACCGGATGGTGCTGGGCAACAAGAACAGCGGCCCCGGCATCGGCTACTACGTCACCGACATCATCTGCCAACTGGTCCTCGGTGTGTTGGCTTCGATCATCGTCGCCTGGTTTTCACGCCAGCGGGAATTCCGCGCTGATGCAGGTGCCGCACTCTACGTTGGCAACCCGACGCCGATGGTCAATGCGCTGCGCAGATTGGGTGGATTGGTACCGGGTGAGCTGCCGAAATCGATGGCGGCGTCTGGCATTTCCGACAAGGTCGGCGTGATGGCGCTGTTTTCGACCCATCCCCCGATCGAGGCGCGTATTGCGGCCTTGCAGAACCGGCGCTAAATTACGCCGACAACTGCCAGGCTGTACGCAAACACGCACGCGAATAAGAATGCAAACAAGAACGCCGTCTAATGAGACGGCGTTTTGTTTTATTGCGGACTGCCAGTACGCGACGGCTATTTCTTGAATAATCCAAACAGACCGCGCTTCTTCTTGTCGTCTTCAGATTCTGCGGGGGTGGGATCCTGCTGGTACTGCACCTGCTTGGCACTCGCCCTAGGATAGCCACCGCTGCCGGAACCAAACGAGGCCTTGCGGTTGTAGATTTCAAAATTGGTATCAACCTTGCCGATGAAAAGCTTGGCCAGATCCTCCAACGATTTGTCATTAATGACCGAGGGTTCCAAGGTATAAATCGACGGACCGAAGTCCTCGACATTTTTGAGCTTGAAGCGAATCACACCTTCTTCGTAGTCCCCGACAACATCCGCGCCACAAATCACTTCGTTGTTGACCGTAAAAAACTCATGCGTGATCACGCGTCGGTCATTGCGTACCGCCTCGGAGGTGAAGCGCATATTGTTCTGCCACAACAGATCGCGGAAACGCTCAATCAGCTCGGCTTCGCGCTTGACAACAAACGTATCTGGCTTGGAACGACGAAACGTAATCGTCAGTTCCTCATAATGTTCGCTACTGTTGCGCTGCGAGGTTCGATAATCGATTCGGTAATCGGCTTGGGACAGTCCATCAATCTTGCCGACCGTCAGCAGGTTGTAGGCCCGCTCGCACGGCGGTTTGACCACATTCAACTGGCGAAACAGCTCATGCATGTACTTAAAAATCGTCCGCAACGCAAGATCGACCTGCACCGCATTCGCTTTGAGCGACTGTGTGCGCTGCGCTTGCTGACTTTTCAGCGACTCGGCTTCTTTCTTGAGATCGTCGAGCAGACCCATATTTACAACCCCTTGCTTCCAGTATTCAAACGTGCAGTGATGACACACCCGCTTTGCCAACCGAAACCGGCGGTGTAGTTGATTTTATCCACAAGCGGGGCTAGCCTGCATTTTAGCGTAGCTACGTCTTGCATTAAGCACCCTGATTAAATGAGACTTGGATTCGGGTTGTCGAGTGACCCGCTGATCGGACCGACTTTCGTCATTTCGCCGATTTCACTGACATTTTGACCGAAACTGGCATATCCACAGATTCCTTCTTTCCCAGCCTTGGATTCGATTTCAACATGACGACCGTACTCGCATTAGATCAAGGCACTACCAGTTCGAGAGCCATCGTGTTTGATGAGCGCGGCACCCCGCTATCCAGCGCCCAGCGGGAATTTACGCAAATCTTCCCTGCCTCCGCCTGGGTCGAACACGACGCTAACGAAATTTGGCAATCGCAGTTGGCTGTCGCAGCGGACGCACTCCAACAGGTTACGAACCGAACCCCGCAACCCGCCGTCAGCGCGATCGGCATCACCAATCAGCGCGAAACGACCGTGGTCTGGAATCGCAAAACCGGCCAGCCGATCGCCAACGCCATCGTCTGGCAAGACCGTCGCACTGCGGCATTTTGCGAGGCAATGCGCCGCGACGGACACGATAAGACCATCCTTACCAAAACCGGCCTGGTCGTTGATCCGTACTTCTCGGCGACAAAAATCAGGTGGCTGCTGGACCACGTCGAAGGGGCAAGAGAGTGCGCCGAACGTGGTGATCTGGCGTTCGGCACGGTTGACTGCTGGTTGTTGTACAAGCTGACCGCAGGCAAGGTCCATGCCACCGATGTCTCGAATGCGTCACGCACGATGCTGTTCAATATCCACACGCTCGACTGGGACGCCGAACTGCTGCAATTGATGGACATTCCGCGCGTCATGCTGCCCAAAATTGTCAGTTCTAGCGGCATTGTTGGTGAGACCGCCTGCGAGGGGCTACCGAAGGGTATTCCAATCGCCGGTATCGCTGGCGATCAACAGGCCGCGCTGTTTGGACAGGGATGCCATTTGCCTGGTATGGCGAAGAACACCTATGGCACCGGCTGCTTTATGCTGATGAACACCGGAGACAAGCCTGCATCACCGACTGACGGACTGCTTTCGACCGTGGCGTGGCGAACCGGCCCGGCCGGCACGCCCGCCAACTACGCACTTGAGGGAAGCGTCTTCATTGCCGGTGCGGCCGTCCAATGGTTGCGCGATGGCCTCGGCATCATCAACAGCGCCGCCGAGGTTGAGTCTCTCGCCGCCAGCGTACCGACGACCGATGGCGTAATGTTTGTACCCGCGTTTGCCGGTCTCGGAACCCCCGATTGGGACGCATCAGCGCGCGGCACGATCGTCGGACTCACGCGCGGCAGCAACCGGGCACATATCGCCCGCGCGACGCTGGAGGCAATCGCGTTTCAATGCGCCGAACTGCTCGACGCGATGCAGAGGGCATCGGGGGTGGTACCGCATGAACTACGCGTCGACGGTGGGGGAACAAACAACACCCTACTCATGCAGATTCAAGCCGATCTCATTGGCATCCCGGTGGTAAAACCGGCTGTCACCGAAATCACAGCGCTTGGTGCCGCCTACTTGGCAGGGCTGGCCATCGGCATATGGCCGGACGCGCGCGCCATTCAGGAAAGCTGGGCCAAAGCACGGACTTGGGAGCCTGCCATTTCGCGTGACGAAGCCCAAGTGAGAGTTAGCCAATGGCGGCGTGCCATCAGCCGTGCCAAGGGCTGGGCCTAGCAACCCTTCGAACCACCCGGATTTCTGCGTACAAACGTTAACAATTCGGCTTTTGGAAAAAAGAGCAGGAAAAACGGCTCTGTGGAAGAATATCGCTATTCCGCGCGTGGGAAAGCGCTTCTCGCAATCTGGCTAATGCCAGAAAGGGACATATGAAGGGCAACACGAAACATACGATGCTTGTGGTCGAAGATGACCCGGTTGAGCTTGAACTAACCATGGCGAGTCTGTCGAAATACGAGGAGATCAACGTCAGCTCAGCCTCGGACGGCGTTGATGCCCTTAGCAAGCTGCGTAATCCGGCGTCGGCAGCAGGTTCGATACCGGTGCCTGAAATCATCCTTATGGATGTGCAGATGCCACGGCTTAACGGCATAGAAACGGTGCGCTTGCTGCGTGCCATGCCGCATACCAAGCTCATTCCAATTGTGATGTTCTCGAATTCAGATGATCCAAAAGACATCGAGGCGGCCTACTCGGCTGGCGCGAACGGCTACCTGCGTAAACCATCTACCGCTGCCGGTGGCACCGCACTGTTTGATAGCTTAGTGACGTTCTGGATGGAACACAATATCGCAACAGCCCACTAGCAGCCCAATGCTTTTAGACGGCCGCAAAAATCGAACAAGACGAAGGAGGGTCTGATTAATTTCATTCGATTCATCTTGCGGCGATATTGGGGCACCTGCGTTGTTATGCTTCTCGTGCGTTAGCCCCGCGACGCACCTTCGTCGCATGCCTAGCAACTGCCCCAATCTCACCACAACCTGAACCAAAGCAGCTTGGTCAGAACCTCACTAACTCGCGCAAACGCGATTTTTACCCAATCGCTTGGCATGGTTGAGCGCTTCCTCCGCGCGATCGATTGTCGCTTGCTGTTGCTCGTCACCGTTCACCCTCGTCACGCCGGCACTAAAGGTAACGAATAGCTTCTCTAGTCCGTGCAGGAAGAACTGCCTGGTGAGTTGTCGCTGAAGTTTCTCGGCAATACCGACGGCGATGTCGAGCGGCGTGTCCGGCATCAGGATGACGAACTCCTCACCGCCCAGACGTGCCAGCACGTCAGTTGGCCGCAGCGCTTCACGTATCACCTTGCTCAAATGCACCAAGGCGTCATCCCCCGCGTCATGGCCGTGCCGGTCGTTCAACGATTTGAAGTTGTCGATATCCAACAGTGCGAGACACAGCGTCGAGCCATCGCTCAGACTACGGTCGGCTTCAGCGTAAAAGGCTGACTCCAAACCGTTGCGGTTGAGCGCTCTCGTCAGGTGGTCTGTTCTAACTTCCTCACTTACCTTTGCCAGCTCGCGCTCCAGTTCGGCCGAGCGCAATTCGTACTGGCAGGCGATTTTTTGCGCCGACGCAAGCTCTGACTGCGCATCCGACATACGCTCATGGATTCCGCGCGTGTCCTCAAGCAGATGTTGCACGACGTTGGTGACGCTCGACATATCCTCGGCAGACTCAATGGCGATCGCATAATTATCGATACGGGTGGTGAATTCGCCGGTGGATGCTGTCATCGAACTCAGTCGTTCCATGAAAACGCGCATCATGTCGCGCAATGCGTGCTTGGCTTCATCCAGATGCTTCTTCAAGTCCGTCTGACGGCGGCCCGCGTCACGCAGTGTCGACTCAATATTCCGCAATGTTGTCTCGTCGGCATCAGCGGCAAGCGCCTGATCAATACGCACCATCTGGCCGTTCAACCAAGAGTGCTCGGCATTGAGCCCGGCCACGTTCTTGACTATCGCCGAGAGCAGCGACTTCAATTGCACGTTTGCGCGATCCTCTTGATTTTGCAATGTCGAGAGGTTGGTCGAAAATTCCTTCATGTTTTCGCGCAAGTCAGCGTGCTCGTCACACGACTTGACATGCCGGATCGTGTGCATGAGGTTGGCGGCTGCGCGCTTCAGATCAGGCGTTTTCCTATATAGCGGGTTACTGCAGGTCAGCGCCATGACCGATGTTTCAGTCCATGTACCCCAAAGCGTATCAAGCGCTTCATCCTGTGAGACGGCTGCCCGCTTGGCTGGCAAAGGCTGTCCCTCCTGAAGCAGCGATTCGATGGCGTGCCACGCACCTCGGCGGATCGCCTGATCGATCGCCTGCTTGGTTTGTTCCGCAAACGGTAGCGCCGCACTCAAGCTCAGTGCCGCGCGCGCCGCGCGGGCACCGTCAACATTTAGCGCGTCGACCTTCGACACGGGCTGGGTGCCCGAGATTGCGTAGTACGCTTGCGAAAAATTCTCAGGCGTTGGCGGTAACTTTTCGCGCCCTAGTCGACGGATCGCCTCCTTGGCCAGCATCGCCGGGGCCTGCTGGATAGCGCCATGCGGCGCCGTATCGAGCGCGCTTGAGGGCAACACCGGCGACTGATTGGCCCGCCTGTTTGTCGAGCCGGATGTGGACTCTGTATTGCTGGTCGGATTCATGGTTTACGCACTCCTAGGAAACGATTGATGCGGCATTAAAATCTACGTACGTCGGCGGTGAAGCGGTGCGGCCCGCGCTACTGGTGAGATGGTGGTTGGGAGCGTTGCAGACGCGACAAACTTGTCGAACGCATTGATCTCAAGCGGCCGCGAAAACCAATAGCCCTGCATCAAGAAGCACCCGTGTACTTTTAACAGGTTGGCTTGGGCGGCTGTCTCAACGCCCTCGGCAATGACGCGCAAGTTCAAGGCGCGCGCGAGCGCCGCAATCGCAGCGACGATGGCTTCGTCGTCCGATCCCTCATACAACTCACGAACGAACGATCGGTCGATCTTGAGTGTGTCAATCGGTAGCTTGCGTAGATATGACAAGGAGGAGTAACCGGTTCCGAAGTCATCGACTGACAGCTTCACACCGAGTTCACTGAGCAGCTCAAGCGTCGGCAGGGCCTGCTTCAGGTCCTGCATCAACAGCGTTTCGGTGATTTCCAGCTCAAGCAGCTCAGGCTCTACGCCGAACGACCTCGCGATGTCTTCCACTTTGTGCACAAACTTCGGTGTCTGGAATGCGTTCGCCGACACGTTTACCGCGATGGGGAACACTGGTTGCCCAGTTGCCCGCCAGACGCTGATCTGTCGGCATGCTTCGTGGATCGCCCAGTCCCCTAGCGCCAATATCAATCCGGTCTCAGAGGCAATCGGGATGAACTCGTCTGGCGGCACCAGTCGATCGCCGCGCTGCCAGCGCATCAGCGCTTCGGCCGCGATGACCTGTCCCGACATCGTATCGATTTGCGGCTGATAGTGCAGCCGAAGTTCGTTGCGCTCTATCGCCTTGTGCAGCGCGTTCGAAACATCGAGTCTTCGGTGCGCGGTTGAATCCAGCGTCGGCGTATACGACTTCAAACCATTGCGTCCGCTGTCCTTGACAGCGTACATCGCCATATCGGCGCTGCGAAGAATTGTATCTACGTCATCGCCGTCGCGCGGAAACACGGAAACGCCGATCGATCCGCTGACAAAGCACTCTTGGCCTGAAAGCACAAACGGCCGTTGCAGTGCCTCGAGAATACGGTTGGCCACAATATCGGCGTGCGAATCATGCTCCAGATTTGCCAACAGAACTGTAAATTCGTCACCACCGAGGCGGGCCACGCTGTCTTGGCCATGTTCCAGACGTTTCGCTGGAACATCGCGCGACACCGCGTCGCTTAAACGCAGACAGCTGGTCAACCGTGCCGCGCATTCGCGTAAAAGAATATCGCCGGCGTGATGGCCCAACGTATCGTTTATGCGCTTGAAGTTGTCGAGGTCGAGAAACAGCACCGCCACGCACCGATCCGTCTGCTTTGCCCGCTCAACGGCAGCTGACAGTTGCTCGCGGAAGAACCGCCGGTTTGGCAGCCCGGTCAACGAGTCATAGTTCGCCAGATGCCGAATCTGCGACTCAGCGGCGCAGCGCTCGGTAATGTCCTGCGTGATACCGTTGATCCGCAACGGCGTGCCTGCATGATCGAATTCAACTTCCGCCTCAATATGAATGACGCGCGTTTCGCCATTTTGCCTTAGCAACTCGCTGTCGAAGCTTGCGTCTTTTTCGCCCTTGAGCAGGCGGTCAAAGTAGCCCTTCACCCGTACTTTGTCAGTCGGATAGACGCCACCCCAAGCGATGACCGGCGTCACGCCGCGTTCGTCATGTTCGAAGTCGAGGAGCTCGCAACATTCAACGGATGCGTAGATAAGATTAGCCCCGACATCCCACTCCCAGATGCCGAGACGCGCGATGCGCTGCGCATTGGAGACACGCGACTCGCTGCGCACCAGGTCGTCGCGCAAACGCGCGGCACGCAGCAGATAGCGGCAGCGCTGCACCAATAGCGTCCACTGGGTGGATTTGACGAAGAAATCACTTGCGCCGGCCTCGTAGGCACTTGCGACGGATTTTTCGTCATCGAGTCCGGTTAGCATCAAGATCGGCGTGTGGCGGCCGGCGGCGGTTGCACGTATCGCCTTGCATGTCTCGAATCCATCAATATCGGGCATCAGCGCATCGAGCAACACAATGTCCGGCACGCGGCGGGCAAAACACTCGAGTGCGGACGGACCATCGCTGGCTTCGATCACCGTCATGCCCTGCTCTTCGAGCGTAACGCGCGTCATGAGGCGTGACAAAGGCTCGTCATCAACCACCAGCACGATCACCTGTCGACCGCCCTTGAGTTGCCCGTTTGCGGCAACTTCGCGGTCGTGCGCGGCAGAGAGAGAAACGAGGCTATCTGGCATGGTATTTATCGAAGCAATTGATGTTCATCGAGACACAGGCAATGTAATTAGGAGGTGGCCGGGAAACACTCATTCCTATCTCTATATCGGCATCCTGTGGGAATTCTTCATACCCATTGCAAGCGCGAATGTTGGCCGCTGGATGCACTAAAGGTTCAAACGCATCTGGCCGGTGCTGATGCAGGATCAACAACCTCACCGAACGCCCTTCTGCTTCATCGCCAGCACCGCCTGACTGCGCAGCGTTCTCAGTAACGCCATTTCCGAAGGAGGCAGATCACCCGTTTTGCAGTCGAGCGTGTCGGCGTAAAGCAAGCCGAGTGGTGACTTCTGCGAGCAGATCGGCAGTAACAACGCAGACTGTGCGCCAAAGGTCTTGTGGTATCCGTCGGGAAAGTAGCCGGATATTTTTTCAGAGGCGGTATCGTTTATTAGTAAATCCGCGTTGCGTGACAAGCACCCAAAAAAAACATCGCGCGCCGGTGCCAAGCTGAGCGAAAACCTTTCGCGTACAAAATTATCCGACCCGGTACCGAATCCGATCCGGCAGATGAGTTTGGTGCCAGCCGGATCCTTGATAAACAACATCACGCGCTGGAAAGACGCCCCGCGATAGAGCGTTTCGACGATGATGCGCATCACGCCCAGCAGTTCAAAATCACCTGCCAGGGTTTGAGAGATATCGCTGATGCCCGAAACCAGCAGGCTTTGCCGCTGCGCGGAATCATCGCTCCCCGCTGAGCCAACGCCGACACCCGAGAGGGTTGCTGAAGCGCCGTCCGGTGGCACCCCCACCAATGCGGCAGTGGTTGCCGATAAGGCGGTCAAGTCCAAGCCGATCTGCGCTGCCTCGCAAGCCGTCCGCGCTAGGCAGGTCTGGCGGAGAGACTCCAACCGGCCGGCTGGAATACCCAGCGTGTGCTTGATTCGGCGCGCCAGTTTCTCGAAGGCTTGTGGCGAATCGCACAGAGCCAGTGCGTTGGAGCAATCGGCAACCGCACGCAGGTCACTCTGCTTCCCACGAATCTCGCCGCACGTTTCGGATCTGGTCAGCGCATCAACGAGTGTGTCCGGGAATCCCCAGCGCTTGGCTACCGCCGTACCCAAACCGGCATAAGTAATGCCGATCACTTCTCTTGCCGCCTTGTCCTCATCGGCACCGAGTTGCAGCGCGCGCCGCGCAATTTGTTGCGCTTCTTCAAATAGATAAAACGTCACCAGCAACCGGCCCAGCTCGAAAAACATCGCTGCGATCGAGCCCTCTTCCGGCGTGGCATCGCGCATGTGTCCGGCCAGATCGCGGGCGATTTCACTGGCGAAATAGCTGCCCGCCATCAAGCGCTGGAGTTCGCCGCGTTGCTCCGCGTTTTTCAGATGCTCAAACAAGATCAGCGAAAGTGCAGAATTGCGCACCGCATCAAAGCCAAGTATCGTGACCGCGCGCGAAACCGTTGAAACCGATCCACCGAAACGCTTGTAGCAGACGGTATTGACCATGCGCAACAATTTATTGGTCAGCGACACGTCCTTGAGAATCACTGCGGTGAGCGCATTAATCGACTGCGTCTCTGAGGCTGCGATGCGGTTGATTGAAGAGATAGCTTCGCCAAGCGCCGGAAAGTCGCCTTTAATCCGCATTCGCTGCATCAGGAAGTCGACAGTGGCGTTGCCGCTGTCACGTTCTGCGGTTGGGACATCACCGCTCAAGTAGGCATTGATCGCATCCGCAAACGCCTTGGCACTGTCGAACCGGTCTTCGGGCCGCTTGGCGATGGCGCGCATTACCACTTGGTCGAGTCGGGGATCGATGGCGGGATTCTTCACCGACGGCGGCAAAAACGTTTCGGTCGCCATCCGGTGGATCACCTCAAATACGCTAGAGCCGACGACCGGCGGCGTGCCGGTGAGCAATTCGTACAGCACCACGCCGGCGGAAAAAACGTCGCTAAGCGCAGAAGGCGCGCGCCCGGCGGCAATTTCCGGAGCAAGGTAGGCAGGCGTGCCGGTGCACGCGGCCCCGCCCGACGCGGCCCCAACCTCAATGGCGATGCCGAAATCAGTCAGGCGCGGTACGCCGTTCTGGTTGATGATGACATTGGCTGGCTTGACATCGCAATGCACGACGCCGCTTTCATGCGCGTACTGAAGGCCGGCCAAGAGCGCTTGCACCAGATTCAACGACTCGGGTACACCGACCTGACCCTTGCGCCGCCTGATCAACGCGGACAGGGTCTCACCTGCGACAAACTCGAACACCAGCACGTCGGCTTCGTCTTCGCTGAACGCATCGTGCAGGGACACAATATTCGGGTGCTGTAGGCGGCTAACGGCGTGTGCCTCCGGCACCAACCCCGCGCCCGGCACGCCCTTAAGCACGCGCTTGATCGCCACGTCGCGCTTCAGCCGTTGATCAAAGGCAAGATGCACACTGCCCTGGGCACCGCGACCCAGTAGGCGCTCGACGGCGTACCTTCCCGCGTCGGGAGTCGATTGTGCAACTTGCAGGGTAGGCGGCAAAGTGATCTTTCGTTCGCAATATCCGGGCAGCGCGGACGGCGTCGGCTGTTGGGAAATTTCGGTGGGTGTCCCTTCGTTTCGGCATGCCCGCGGAAAAATTGAGCCCGCATGAAAGCATCGTATTGCCAGCATATTCAAGAATCCCGTCGGCCGGTCGATAAGCTGGTATCCCTATTGAACCGCCCCCATGCCATTCATCACCAAGCCACTTTCCAACTTGCAGTCGTGGACCCGCCACTTCAGCACTGAGCCAATTCCGGTACTCGGGCGCACGCTGCTGGCGATCGACACGCTGCGGCTTGATCAGGACCGGCTCGCACCTCGAGATATATCGGCCGAAGTCCGCCGCGATCCGTTAATGACGCTCAAGACGCTGGCGTGGGCCGGACGCGCCATGGGCAAACGCAGCAAAGCCGGGCTTGCAGGCGAAATAGAGACAGTGGAAGCCGCCATCATCATGATGGGCGTCGCCGGTTTTTTCCGAGAATTTGAGGCCATGGAAGCTGTTGAAGTGCGCCTGAAGGCGTTTCCGGCAGCGCACTTGCAGATCATTCGCATCATCGGCCGGTCAATCAACGCGTCGAACTATGCTGCTGATTGGGCGGCGTATCGTCAAGATCTGGACGTCGCCGTTATTCACGAGGCGGCGCTGCTGCACGATTTGGCAGAAATGCTGACCTGGTGCTTCGCGCCGGAGCTGTCGATTCGGATGCTGCAGATGCGACAGACCTACCCGACCATGCGCAGTGTCGAAATCCAGAAGGCGATCCTCGGGGTCTCGCTCGACGACCTGAGCATCGAGATTTTCCGCGAGTGGCGCCTGCCAAGTCTGCTACTTCAGTTAACCAACCATCACGGGAGCTCCCACCCGGCGGTGAAAAACGTGATGCTGGCGGCAAATCTCGCCCGGCACGCCGCCAACGGCTGGACCGATCCCGCGCTGCATGATGATTTTCAACACATTGCCGAGTTGCTGAACCAGACGCCGCAGTGGGTCGAGTCGCGCGTCAAGTCTGGGACTGGCGACCCGCCAACGGATTAGCATTTGGTTGAAGTTCACGATATTCGTTTGACACTAGATTTCAGTTGCCTACTTCCCCCTTTGTGAAGGGGGGAGTGGCACGCAATGCGTTCATTCTGGTTCAGCAGCGCGAATTTCAACAAACTGTTTGCCAACGACCAACTATTCCCAATTGGTCTCTGCGGCGAGCGAACCAACGGCGTATATCGCCGGCGCGGTCAATGTCAGTTTCGCACTTACCACCCCGCCCGACTCTGTGATCTTGAGTTGCCCGCCCTTGCGCGGAACGAGCGCGCGGATCAGTCCGAGGCCGGAGGCCCGGTGTTTAGCGCCGGCCGGCTCAAATTCCGTTGGCAATAGCCCTGAATTCCACACCTCGATCACCAGCCCCGCCGCCCCGTCCGCATACATCCGCAGACCAGATTCCCCCTTACCGTGATGGACGGCGTTTGCGGCGAGTTCATTGATGAGCAGCGCGCATGCAACACCTTCAGACTCCTGCAGCGCCCATCCCTTCAGTGAACTTTCGATCTCGGTCTTGAATTCGTAGCCGATCGCGCGTGAGAGCGCAAGCACCATCGCTTTGACGAGGTCGACGATCGGAATATTGGACGAATCATTCATCTGCAACCCATGAACCTGGGCGATTGCCGATATCTGGCCGGAAACTTCCTTGAGTTCCTCGGCGAGTCTAGGCTTGGCCCGGGCGGTATGCTGAAGCAAGCCGACCACGCCCTGCAGGTTGTTCTTGATCCGATGATGCACTTCCTTGACCAATTTGTCGCGCTGCTGCACGACCTGTTCGAGGCGCTCCTGCGCAACCATGCGTCGCTCGGTAACGTCATCGATCGTGCCAAACACACGAAACGCGCCGTCGTCGGCCAAACTGGTGACCGTGCGCATCCGCACCCAGCGCAGGCCGCGCTGTTGATTGTTGACCCGAAATTCAACATCCACGCGTTGCAAATCGCGCTCGTGCTGCTGCGCTTGCAGGAAAATTGCGCGGTCCTCATCGTGAATCGTCGCCAACGGCAGATCTGGTTGCGCGAGAAGCTGCTGGCGGGTAAAGCCCCACACATCCTCGAATACCCGGTTCTGGAACTGCCAAACACTGCGATCGGGATCGCTCCAGAACAGCGCCTGATCCACGTTGCTGGCAAATTGTCTAAATCTCGTTTCAGACTCGCGCAATGCTTTGTCGGCATCCAGCTTGTCAGTAATGTCTTCGCCGAGGTTCATGATGTAGCGGATCTTGCCATTCTCATCCTGAATCGGGATGGTGGTTCGTTGGGCAAATGCAGCCACCCCGGTTTGCTGGTTGTGCACACGCGTCATCGTCGAAAAGCGCTGCCCGGTCTGCATCACCAATTTCGCAACGCTTTCGATTTCCTCGGCATCGGCGGCGGAATAAACGTCAGCTGGCGTTCGACCAATGACTTCCTCACGAGGACGCGCGGTCATCCTTTCCGCTGACCGGCTGTAATGCACGTAGCGGCCCGTTTCGGCGTCGCGCACGGCAACCACCGACGGCAGGTGTTCGATAATCCCGTCGAGTAGCGACTGGGTTTCTGCAAGCTGACGCTCGGACTCGCGCTGCGCTGTAACATCGATCAGGGCATAGACCATGCCAAGCGAAAGGTCATCGTCACTCATAGCGCGCGCGTAAATACTGCAAATAACGGTCCGCCCATCGCGTCGCGTGAAGGTCCGCTCGGTTGCGTGCTCCGGCTTGAACGAACTCGGACCCGCGCCGGAAAATGTGGCACCACTTGCTGACCACGCATGCCACCCCTCTCCGGGAACTGGCAGGCTGCTCAACGGCGCGTTCAGCAACTCATCCGGCGTGCAACCGAGCATCTGCCCAAACGCGTCGTTCGCGCGAATGATCACCGCGTCGCGGACAAACGCGATGCCGACCGACGTGTGTTCGAAGATTAGCCGTTGCTCTCGCAAGGCCGCATCGAGCGCATCTTGGTGCCGCTTGCTGGCAGAGACATCCACCGCATAGCCGACAATTCCCGCCAACTCGCCGTTGGCGCGGCGCACACCGACCTTCGTCACCTCGAAGTAACGCATGCCATCTGGCCCGGGCAATGTGGAACTAAACGCCAACGGCTCCACTGAGGCACCGGCTTGCCGATCCATTTCATCGCTCACCGCGCCATCTATCGGCCCGAGCAAGTCTGCCGCTTTCATACCCAGAATCTGGCTCTCCGCCATGCCGTGCGCGTGTTCAAACGCCCGGTTCACCAGCACATATCTACCGGCTGGGTCTTTTAGCCAGATCGGCTGCGGCAGATTGTCGATCACCGCGCGAGAGCGGGCCAGTTGCTCGGCTAGCACGGCCTCGTCGGACGCATCATCGTTACCGGCCTGCACGGGATCGAACGATGCCCCCCCGCGCACTATCATGCAGTAGTGGCAGCCCGCGATGGGAGACACGGTCTTGTAAAGTGTCAGGTAAATACGGGGAGACGTCGAGGCGCCGTGTAACAGGCCCACCGTGAGCGAAGCACTCGCCTGTCCGTCGGCAACCGACTGGAGCACGGCGGCGAACGCCGGCCGGTCAACAACGTTCAACGCCTCAATGAACGGTGCGCACGAATCGCGTCCCCTTAGGTCAGGACACAAGGCGAGTAGCGCGTCGTTCGCGAATACGAGCGCACCCGCGTCGTCCAATAGCCCGACTGGCATCGGCAACTTGCTCAGGTCCGAAACGACTGGATTTTCAATTTTGTCCATACTTGCGGATCAGTTTATGCCACCCGCAGGCGTATGTTAGTTTTTAACACTATTTAACAAAGTGACGAATGCCTTCGAGGGGCCAACGCAGGACTTGAGGAAGCCAGACTGAACGGCTGCATCCTATTTCGCGGCAATTCACAAGCGGCAATTCACACTTGACTCATAAGAAACACGCCTACAACATGGGCCTCATTCGGCGTGAATTGTCCCAGTGCCTCTCCCCATGAAACCGGATAGACTCGGGCATGAACAACTAGAGCTGCAGGTCAACCGTTGTCAATGTGGCCTGCCGACATCAGGTTGAATGCCAGATAACTTTTACGATTGACATCACCGAACGTATGCAACCAGAAGCTGCCGGCCAAGAAAGCGACAAGCGCTTCCGCGCCATCGTCGAAAACATGGGTGAGGGCATGGTACTGCATGCCAGCGACGGTGCCGTCGTGTCGTGCAATCGCGCCGCCGAATCGATCCTCGGCGTGAGCGAGGCGCAACTCAGGGGCGTGGTACCGATGCATCCCGACTGGAAAGTGCTCGCCCCTGACGGCACTGAGCTACCCGAGGCGGAATACCCGTCGTCCATCGCAATACGTACTGGCGAGCCTTGCCTAGACCGCTACATCGTCGTGATCACGCCAGCCGGGGAAAAGCGCGACATCATGGTCAATGCCACACCACTGGTCAGCGACTCTTTGGGTGGACGCGGTACCTTGGTCACGTTTTCAGATCGCACGGCCGAGTTTGCGGCAACCAATGCGCTTAAGAGTCTGACGGTCACGCTCGAAGATCAGGTGTCGCAACGGACTGCCGAACTCAAAGCGGCCAATCAGGAACTCAGCGCGTTCTCTTATAGCGTCTCGCACGACCTTCGCTCGCCGCTGCGCGCCATCGATGGCTTCGCCACACTGTTGAACGATCGACACGGTCATGAGCTGTCCCCCGAAGCCAAACGTCACTTGGACCGGGTCACGCAAAGCGCCAAACGCATGAGCTCGATCATTGACGACCTGCTGTTGCTCGCGCGCGTGACGCAGGCTGAATTGAACGTTCAGGCCGTCGATGCCAGCGACGTCGCACAAAGCGTCGCGAGCCAGTTGCAGCAGAATTCAACGCGCACTGTCGAGTGGAACATTGAAACGGGGATCACCGTCAACGCCGACCCGGGACTATTGCGGATTGTGTTGGAGAATCTGCTCGGCAACGCGTGGAAGTACTCGGCCAAGATTGAAGATGCGCATATTTCGGTGCGGCGCATCGACGAATCCCGGCTTGATGCGGTCACCATTGCGATTGCCGACAACGGTGCCGGGTTTGACCAAGCCTACGTCGGCCAATTGTTCGCGCCATTCCGGCGGCTTCATTCAGAAAGCGAATTCCCCGGAACCGGCATCGGACTGGCAACCGCAAAGCGCATCATCACACGCCACGGCGGCACCATCCGCGCCGAGGGAAAGGTCGGGCTGGGCGCGACGATTTGGATTAGCCTGCCGAGGCGCAGCTAGCCGGGCGGCGCATTACTCGCGCACGACTTAGCACTTGGTTGAAATTCGCAGCGCTAAATCCGTACTAATCCAATGCTGGGGATTGGCGTCGATACGCAAACGCTAAAAATCCCCCTCGATCCCCCTTTTACAAAGGGGGAAGCACCTGCCGGGACGGGCGGAACAGCTTGTTGAAATTCATGCTGCGAAATGCGAGTGAGCTCATTGCGTGCTGTTTCCCCTTTGGAAAAGGGGGACTAAGGCGGTCGTTGTCGGCACGCAAGGGGGATTTGCAGACGTTATCGACACGCAACGCTAAAAATCCCCCTCGATCCCCCTTTTACAAAGGGGGAAGTGGGTCACCAAAACCTACTTCAAGCGGAATTCCATCTCCCCCTTTGGAAAAGGGGGACTAAGGGGGATTTGCGGTCGTTGTTGACACGCAAACTATCAGCGCGCGGCTCGCAATTCAACGCCGCTACCGACATCGCGCCAATTGCCTTGCATCAGCAACGACAGCGACTGCGCGTCGATGCTCGAATCGATCGAAGCGAGCAGCGCCGCTTGTTCAACCGGTGAGACATCGCAGAAATACAGATCAAGCTCAGCCTCGTTCGCCACTTCACTGTTGATGCCTGCACCACCCATGAATTCGTTCACAAAGCGCCCGTATTTCATATCGATCCCTTATTGGTTAGTGTCACGGTGTGCTGTTTGGAGAATATTGTCGTCGCTAGCGTCAAGCTGTGGCGCGCTGCAGTTTGAACACGCTTACCGCTTCGTTGAGCGCAACCGCCTGATCCTTGAGGCTCGCCGCAGCGGCCGCACTTTGTTCTACCAGCGCCGCGTTTTGCTGCGTGACCTGATCGAGGCTCGTCACGGCCTGATTGACCTGCTCGATGCCGCCCGCCTGCTCAGTGGTGGCCGAGGTGATTTCTTCAATCAGATCGTTGACCCGCTTGACTTGCGTGACGATCTCTTGCATGGTCGCACCGGCATCAGCAACCTGTCGTGTGCCCGATTCCACCTTATCCACGCTTGTGGAAATGAGCGCCTTGATTTCTTTGGCAGCCTGCGCGCTACGTTGCGCAAGAATTCTGACCTCACCAGCAACTACCGCAAATCCGCGCCCCTGCTCGCCGGCACGCGCCGCTTCCACAGCGGCGTTAAGCGCCAGGATGTTGGTTTGAAATGCGATCCCGTCGATGACGCTGATGATGTCCGCAATCTTCTTTGAGGACGCCTGAATTTCACTCATGGTCGTCACCACTTGGCTGACCGCGACGCCACCCTTGGCTGCAACTGTCGAGGCGGAAGCGGCGAGTACCGACGCCTGTTTGGCATTGTCAGCACTTTGCCGCACCGTTCCAGTCAATTGCTCGACCGAAGACGCTGTTTGCTGCAACGAACCGGCCTGGCTCTCGGTGCGCGATGACAAGTCGGCGTTACCCTGCGCAATCTCAGACGACGCCGTGGAAACGTTTTCGCTAGCCATATGAATGTTTGAAATAATCGATGACATTTCGACGCGCATGCGTTCGAGTGCGTGTACTACCTGCGCAACTTCATCTTTGCCATGGTCAGAAACCTGAACACTTAAATCGTTGTCCGCGAGCCGGTTTGACGCGTCGATGACGACATGGAGCCGCTTGGTGACCCGCGCGGAGATCAACCACGCCAGCAATAACGCGGCGATGATGGCGATCGCACCAGATACCAACATGATCAGCTTCGACTTCGTCGCCGCTTGCCGGGTTACATCTATATGGTCCGCTGAGGCTTTGGTCACCGCCTTGGTAATGGTCTCAACCGCCCCAAGCGTTGTTTTGAATTGGTCGTCCGCCGCCATCATGGCGCCAATACCGGTGTTGACATCGACGGAGCCCATGTCAATTGCCGCATCCGCTTTTTTGCCATATTGCTTGATCGCATCCGTTGCCGCCTGCGTCGTCTTTGGATCCAGTTCGATGCTCTTCTTCTGCACTTCGGCGACAAGCGCAGCGGCATCGGCAATTGCGCTGGCGATTTTGCTGCGTTCAAGCTTGATCCTGGCTTCGTCAAAGTTCGACTGCACCGTAAACAAACGATAGACCTCAGCACGGGCGGATGCGACCTGAAAACGTATCTGATTCGACAAGCGGCGCGCTTCCAGATAGCTATCCGATAACTTGGCTAGCGAGCTTTCCTGCTGAGAGATTGCCCAAAAGCCCGTCGCGGCCGTGGCGGTTGCAAACAGGATCGCCACGATCGGCGCGACCATCATCTTGTGGAACATCTTCATCGCGGTAAACCCTTCGGGGTGTTAAAGGATTGCCGAGATGGACAACCCGTTTGATCAACTACGGCTACTTATAGACGCCGCCACAAACGACCGTCTCTCCAAGCTTTTCGCAGTACATCTGCTTTGGCTCAATCTTTTTGCTGACGGGGTTGGTGAACTTGTAGTCCTGCCAGAAGGTTCCCTTCGCGACGGCGAGGTCAACGCGCTCTTTGATGAACGGCTTACCGTCGATATCTTTCATGTCGATTAATTCTTTGCCCACCTGCTTTTCGTTGAAGCCGTGTGCCAGGCATTTGCCATCGAGACCATAGACGACAAGATATAAGTCGCGGTCTTGGAACGGGCCCTTCTTGTCGGTGATGGTCGTATAGCCTTTCTCGGCACCGTTGGCTTTGATGAATGACACGCCCTTCTTCACCATGGCGGTCGCTTCATCCTTAGTGGCGAATTCAGATTTGGCAAATACGTTGATTGACATTGTGATCGCAGCAAACACGGCGCCCGCGAGCAGGAGTGAACGTTGAGTTGTTTTCATATTGGGTCTTAAGTAATTTTTAGAGAAAAATAGAGGGTGTTATGACGAACGACTAGAACTCTTCCCACTCATCATTGCTTACCGCTGCCTTCTTCGGCGCGGCGGCGATCGTGACGGCAGGCTTGGCCGCAGCCACAGGTGGTATTGGCAAACCAGCGGCTTTACGCACAGACGGTGCAGTCACCGCAGCGCGGGGCTTGGCAGCGGCCGGCGGCGATGACTTCAATGCCGCCACCTTTGCAGAAGGCGCAGCAGACGGCTTGAAACTGGTGCTGCTGAATACGGTTTTCTTGGCCGCAGGAGCCGTCTTGAGGCTTGGCGCGGTGCTTCTCGATGCTGTCATCGAATCCGGGCTGCTGTCCACGGAGAAGCGGGACACCGATTGATTGAGGTTTTGCGCCTGGTCCTTTAAGCTCGATGCCGCCGCCGCACTCTGTTCAACCAGTGCCGCGTTTTGCTGCGTCATTTGGTCGAGCTGAGTAACGGCAACGTTGACCTGCTGGATGCCTTGCGATTGCTCGGTTGTCGCGGCAGAGATTTCAGCGATGATGTCGGTGACCCGCTTCACACTGGAGACAATCTCGTTCATCGACTTGCCCGCGTCGCCGACAAGGCGAGTACCGATATCGACTTTCTCAACACTCGTCGAAATGAGTGTTTTGATTTCCTTGGCAGCTTGTGCGCTGCGCTGCGCCAAGGTGCGAACTTCGCTGGCGACCACTGCAAAACCACGGCCCTGCTCGCCGGCACGGGCCGCTTCTACTGCCGCGTTAAGCGCCAGAATATTGGTTTGAAAGGCAATGCCGTCAATGACTGAAATGATGTCCGAGATGCGCTTCGACGAATCCTGAATCTCAGACATGGTCGTGACTACCTGCCCCACCACTTCACCGCCACGGCTGGCATCTAGCGACGCTGCTGCAGCGAGTTGGTTAGCCTGACGTGCCGAGTCAGCGTTTTGCTTAACAGTGCTGGTAAGTTGCTCTATTGACGCCGCCGTTTGCTGCAATGAACTTGCCTGATTCTCGGTCCGGGATGACAAATCGGCATTGCCTTGTGCAATTTCGGACGATGCGGTGGCGATCTGCTCAGAGGCTTGCTTGACTTCACCGATCACGCTCTTCAGAGATCCGACCATTGTCTGCAAGGATTGCATCAACTGACCGACTTCGTCGTGACTACTGACATTGAATGTCGATTTCAAATCGCCCGCCGCAACCTGATCGGCGACACGAACAGCTTCTTTAAGCGGTGCGGTGATCGAACGAGTCAACCGCCATGCCAGCAACCCGACGAAAAAGATGGCCGCCGCCGTGATAGAGATGAACAGAACAGTGGATGTTTTGAACGAGCGCTGTGCGTTGGCCGCAAGGTTGTCTGCCAACTTGATGTTGTGGGCATACAACGCCTCCAACGACTTGTCCAACTCGCCAAACCTGATGAAGGTGTCTTTCATCACCGATTCGGTCGCCGCAATTCTCTTCTCGTCGCCATCATTCATCGATAACACGAGCGGTTTGCTGCTTTCGACCGCGGCGAAAAACGCCTCACCGTGCTGAACGACAACTTTGTGAAGCTTCTTGTCTTCATCATCGGCGTAAAGCGCCACATAAGATTCCGACGCCTTGGCGAACTTGGCAACCGCGCCTTTGACGTCGGTGAGTGCAGCACTTTTGTCTGCCGTTTCCTCAGAGCCAAATGCACGTAGTTGGAAGCGCCGCGCAGCGCTGGCCGCGTCTTGCATATAACCGACCGCACGAATGGACGGCAGTATGTTGGTGTTGACTTGGTTAAATTGCTCCATGATGGCGTTCATTTGCGTCAGCCCGACGCCGGCCAGTGCTACCAGCAGCGAAAGTACCAGCGCGAAGCTCATCGTCAGGCGTTTGCCAATGCTTAGATTTGAAAGGACGTTCATGTGTATCTCCCTTGAGGGCAATAGGTGGGTGTTGTATCGATCTAGGCGAATGACGGCTAGTGAATCGACTCAAACGCCAACCCCATTTCGGCGGCGGTCAACATGCGCTCGATGTCGGTCAAAATCAGCATGCGGTCTTCAACTTGGCCGATGCCCTGGATAAAATTGGCATCGACCACGGCGTCTGAGAAGCTTGGTGCTTGGCGTATATCTTTGGCGGCGAGTGCGATCACGTCCGAGACCTGATCGACCACCACACCGACCACTTTCTTGGCGATGTTGAGGATGATGACCACGGTGAATGAGTTGTACTCGGCACTCTCCAGACCAAACTTGATGCGAAGATCAATGATCGGCACGATCACCCCGCGCAGATTGACCACGCCCTTGATAAACGCCGGTGCGCCAGCGATGCGGGTCGGTGGCTCATAGCCTCGGATTTCCTGAACCTTCAAGATGTCGATGCCGTATTCCTCGCTACCAAGCCGAAATGTCAGGTATTCGCCTGCCACGGACGTCATGATGGCCAACTGCCCAGCTGGCGTCAGCGATTGCTCGATTAGTGCGGTTTCGTTGATACCCATGAAGAACCTCTCCTAAATAGAAATTTCGATATCCAAATTGTGGTTGCGCAGGTCACACCGCAATGACCCGATAAAGCGTGCTAATGGGGCTTACTCTTGGGAGTACCCTCGGGTTTACCTTTCTGCACCGGTCAACTTAGACGGCCTCAAGCCGCCGCTGCGCTGCGTCCGTCCATGTCTGTTAGCGTGCGGGTCTGCGGCGCCGATGTGGCAGCGCCTCCAGTACGTGCCCTCGCTCGCTCTGTCGGTTCGGAATCGGTCGTCTTGAATGCGGCAACGATCTGCACCAGTTCCTCGGCTTGATCCTGCAAGCTGCCAGCCGCAGCGGCCATTTGTTCAACCAGAGCGGCGTTGTGCTGCGTGGTCTTGTCCATTTCGGTGACCGAATCGACGACCTGTACCACGCCGGCACTTTGCTCGACGCTGGCGGAACTGATTTCGCCGATCAGGTCGGTGACGCGCTGGATCGACGACACCACATCGGTCATGGTCGAGCCGGCACGATCCGCCAACGCGGTGCCCTTCTCGATGCGACCGACGCTCTCCTCAATCAGAATCTTGATTTGTTTGGCGGCCTCGCTTGAACGTCCGGCCAGACTGCGCACTTCGGTCGCAACCACGGCAAAGCCGCGGCCCTGTTCACCAGCGCGCGCGGCTTCGACCGCTGCATTCAAGGCAAGAATATTGGTTTGGAACGCAATGCCATCGATCAGCCCGGTAATCTCGGCGATTTTCTTGGAGCCATCGCGGATGCCCTTCATGGTCGAGACCACCGAGGCGACCACTTCGCCGCCCTGCGTTGCCACACTCGACGCCGTCTTGGCCAACCCATTGGCTTGCGCGGCGCTATCCGCGCTGTGCTTGATTTGCTCGCGCAGGCCTTCCATTGATGATGTGGTTTGTTGCAGCGTGCCGGCTTGTTGCTCGGTGCGGGAACTCAAATCATGGTTACCCGAGGCAATCTCGGCGCTGGCGCGGGCCACCGCTTCGGCGTTGCTGCGCACATTGGTGACAATGCCGGCAATGCTCGTCTGCATGAAGCGCATCTGGGCAACCACACTGATCTCGTCGCCCGCTTTGACATGGACCTCAGTTTGCAAATCGCCGTTGGCGATGCGCCCGGCGATGGCCGCTAACTCGGTTGGCTCGCCGCCAAGCTGACGGGTGAGGCTGCGGGCAATGACGAAGGCGAACAGCATGCCGAATAGGACCGACCCGCCGATTGCAATGAGAATCCAGCGCTTGGATACATCGTGAAGGCCGCGCGCCTCGGACGCTTGCAAGTCACCGCCTTGAAAGTTTGCTTTGACGACTTTATCGAGGGCGTCAATGGTCTCGTCAACGGCAATCTTCGATGCGCCGTCTTCCAGATCGCGTGCCTCAGATTGTTTCTTGGCGCGGCCCAGCTCAACGACTTTCTTACTCATCGTCTGGTAGCTAGCCAACGATTTCTTAAATGTCGCAAACTTGGCTTTCTCATCGGCTTCAACCGTGAGTTTTTCCAATGATTCACTTGCTTTGCGAATATCCGCAGTCAGCGCCGCCATCTTGTCTTCGTACTCGGACATGTAGCCTTCGTCTTCAGCACGCGTATGCTTACTTTCGATCTGACGAAAGTCGAGAATCTTGGCGCGCATCTCAAAGCAAAAACCGACGGCCGGCATCCATTTATTGGAG
>Ga0226658_10000211_pt1 | contig 26992 bp, 24 predicted proteins | sample OliLak19BULKMAT1_FD_169091 | JGI IMG/M metagenome (GOLD analysis project Ga0226658, IMG submission 169091) | Freshwater microbial mat bacterial communities from Lake Vanda, McMurdo Dry Valleys, Antarctica - Oligotrophic Lake LV.19.BULKMAT1 (v2)... | ecosystem: Environmental > Aquatic >... | reverse complement strand
ATACAACCAGACGGTACCCGACTTTTTCAACCCATTAACCAAACTAACTCGTTTGCCAACTTAGGCCTTCTTCAACCTATTCGCTGGACGGGCGGAACTATTTCCGCTAACACCAATTTTAATTTTTTTAACGATATCAATAGGAGCGCGTCCTCGTGGAACGGTAATATTTTGAATGTGCGATTAGATCAACCAGTTTATGCATATAATCCTTACAAATGGGATAGAAGGACCGAGCCGCTCCGATATGAGGAGTCGAAAAGGGAATTTGTTGAGCAGTTAGAATTTATTTCACAAAATGCGGCTGACCTGTTCTTTCAAGTCATTCGCTCTCAAATTGATGAGCAAATTGCTATGTTTAACTTGGCCAACAATGATACTATCTTTAAGATTGAGCAAGGCCGATATAATATTGGCACTACCTCGCTGGATAAATTGCTTCAAGTAGAACTGCAATTATTGAAATCAAAACAAGATGTGGCGCAGGCAAAAATCAACATTCAGAATAATAGTTTGTTGCTACGAATTTATTTGGGCTTAAAAGATGATGAGTCGTTTGAGTTGGCCTTGCCGGAAAGCATACCTACTTTTGGTTTGAACTTAGAGGAAGCTCTTGCCTATGCACGAAAGAACCGAGCTTCCTATATTGCCTTCGAGCGAAGGCGGATTGAAGCTGATCGGGAAGTAGCACGTGCCCGTGGTGGGCGATTAGACAATGCCACGGTGTCAGCATCGTACGGTCTCAACAATGTGGGGCTGATGATCAATGACCTTTATGTAAGTCCGCAGCAGCAGCAGCAATTCAATCTTAGCTTTAGCGTTCCTGTATTTAACTGGGGAAGAAACAAAGCAGCCATGAATACCGCTTTTGCCAATAAAAAGCTAAACGATTTTATCATTGCACAAGATGAAGTCAATACCGATCAGGAGATTGTTACGCAAGTCCGTCAATTTGATTTACTTCGTCTCCAAATAGAGATCACCAAAAAGTCAGATGAGGTGGCACGTGAACGCTACAACGTGGCGCAAAACCGTTATCTGATTGGTAAAATTGATATTACGAATTTGAACATTGCCCTCACGGAAAAAGACAATGCAAAGCGAAGTTACGTAGAGGCGCTCCGCTCTTTCTGGACTTCCTATTTTAACTTGAGGAGGCTCACACTATTTGACTTTGCCAGCGGAACGTTGTTGTATACTCCAGAAAAGTAATTTTGCCAGAACTCACGTTTTAAAATAAAACCCTATCTTTTCGGCAAGAATAGCAATTATGAAAGGCTTGGTGATAAAAAAAGTATTGATTTTATTGATATGTTGGTCGTGTACTAGCAAGTCAGTAAAAGAAGAAGACGTTCAAAGATTGCGGGGCGAAATCCCTGCAACAGAAGTGGCCACGGTATTGGCCAAAAGTTCTCGTTTTGAATATTTAGTGCATGCCGCTGGCAAAGTACAGTCGTTGGTAGATGTTCAAATCCAGAGTAAAGTAGCGGGGTTGATTTCAATTATTAGAACAGCCAATGGAAGTTTTGTAACAAAGGGTGCAGTGCTTGCCGAGCTGAACAATGAAAGACAAAAATTGACATTGGAAAAAGCGCGCGTACAGCTACAAGAAAAAGAGGTTTCCTATAATGATTTAATCATTGGATATCCAAATAACGCTGATAGTATTAAATTTAAAAAAGCAATTGAAAATATCAGGGTCACCAGCGGGCTAGCTGCAGTGGAGATCAGTTATAAAGAAGCGAGAATGGAATTTGAAAATACGTATATAAAAGCAACGGTTTCAGGTATTGTTTCTGATTTAGATGTAAAGCAGGGCAGCACGATGGCCGCAGGACAGTTTTTTTGTAGTGTACACGACTCCAATAATTTAATGGTGATCTCGCATGTATTGGAGGTAGACGCACTGAAACTTCATATCGGCAGTTCGGTAGGTGTAAAAACACTTTCTGAGACAGCAGAAATAATAAAAGGCACGGTAGGCGAAATTAATCCACGGGTAGATGAGAAATCAAATCTTGTGAAAGTGGTAGCGAAGCTTCAAAAGAATAAAGATTTATTGCCCGGTATGAGTGTGCAACTCACCTTTATTATCCCCTACAATAAAAATATTATTGTGCCCAAAGAAGCAGTAGTGATCCGGTCTGGTAAGTATGTGGTATTTACGGCTGAAAATGGACTGGCAAAGTGGAATTATGTTACGGTTGGCAGAGAAAATGGAGAAGAAATTGAAATACTAGAGGGCTTGAAAGAAAACCAATCGGTAATCATAACCAACAATTTACAGTTGGCTCATGATGCTCCCGTTAAAGTCCTTTAAAAAACTACGCTCACCCTTCTCTCCCGATAGCTATCGGGTTGGAGAAGGGAAAGGGTTGAGGTGAAGAAAACAAAGGTTTTTAGAGTTGCCCTTTAATTTCAATTCACCGCTCATCCTTCCTAGTAAAATACCAATAGATCAATGGTACGAAATATAAAGCTGTAAAAGTGCCTACAAGCAAACCTCCAATAGTAGTGATGGCGACCGGCCGTTGAAGATCGGCACCCAAGCCAGAAGAAAAAATGATGGGTGTTAGAGCCAACACATTAGTGCAGGTGTTCATCACAATCGGTTTTAACCGATCCAACCCAGCTTGACGAATCGCTTGCTGTAGCGGCAATGTTTGTCTCAACCGATTGATGCGATCGATCTTTAAAATAGCATCGTTATCTAAAACCCCCAACACTACAATTAAGCCAATGCCTGACATGATATTGAGTGTACCCCCTGTAACCCAGAGCAGTATCAGGCTGCCAGCTAGGCCAAGTGGCAGGGTTATCATAACCAAAAAGGGTTGCTTCAATGATTCAAACTCCGCGGTTAATATAACGTACATGAGCAACATGGAAATAAGCAGGATGATAACAAGCTGCTTAAAGTTCTCTTCATTGTCAAACCATTGGCCTGTGAACTCAACAATTACTCCGTTGGCCTTGGCGAGGGTTAGCAACGTTGAGGTAGTTGTATCGAAGTCGCTCACCTCACTTATTCCCACCGCTTGAAAAATGCCCGAAGCATCGGCAGTGATGTATTGATAACTTTCCTTAAATACTATCTGCACTAATTCTTTCATAGGGTATTGCACACCTTGAGAGGACATTACCTGTACGGTTTGCAGCGCCTGACTGAAATCGCCATCGAAAGGCTTGAACACTACGGGCAGCACTTCCCCAAAATCGGTCAAGTCTGTGATTAGGTAGTCGCCAAACGAAAGTTTTAGTTTTTCGATTACCGTGGGGTAGGGTATGCCGTACTGTTGTAGTTTGGTAAAATCGATGTGCAAGAAAGCCATTGTTTCTTTTTCAAATCCCTTTTTTATTTCACCGTTCACTTTTTTGAAGGTGCGGCTCAACAAACTATCTGCCCGCGTTATTGACAATGCTTGCTTCGATTTCAAATCGCGGAAGCGCGCCTCGAGTAATGGCTGGTTGGAGGCAAAAAGTTGCTCAAAGGCATTGGGCGCATTTTGTAGACCTACGGATGCTAGCGGAAACTTAACAGCAAAATATTTTTTCAATCTTTCATCACTGTTTTCTTTTTGTCGCTTATCGGTAAACGCTACATATACTTCGGCATGTTGTGCCGAAAAACTTTCGCGCCCCAACAAAAATTGTTGGTAGCCCACCTCGGCTTCGGCCAGCTTAAAGAGCGCACGCGTGGCAGTGAGAAATTCGGTGATACGCTTGCGCGATTCGGCTGCATCAATAGGCTCGTTCCAATCAATGAAGATCAATGTTTCGGTGCGCTCTATTTCTGGAAACCCTTTTTTGGGTAAAGTGAAAAGCAAAGCAATGGCTGTCGGAATGAGCAAACCCATCAGTGCTAGGCTTGTCTTTTTATGGCTCCACACCCACGCAAAAGAACTTTTATAGGCGGCTTTTAGTGCCACGAAAAAGGAACTGTCTTCGCGCTGGTCAAAAGGTTTGTTTTTGAAAAACAATAAATAAAGCAGTGGCACCACTAAAAAAGTACAGAGCAAAGAAACCGAGAGGATAGCCGCCACTGATATGGCTTGGTCGTAGAACAATGCCCCCGTGATGCCGCTTAGAAAAATGAGCGGGGTGAACACCACTAAGTTGGTGAGCGCAGAGCTGATCAATGGAGCGATCACTTCTTGTGCCCCTGTCACGCAGCTATCCAATAGTTCATGGCCTTCCCTGCGCTTGAGCATGATCGAGTCGATGACCACAATGGAGTTGTCTACCAACATGCCCAGCCCCAGTGCCAGGCCACTCAGTGAAATTACATTCAGTGAAATTTGGAAGAGCGCAAAAATAGAGAACGCCAGCAAGAGCGAGAGCGGTAGCACAATGCCCATAATGAGCGGCTCGCGCCAGCCGCGCATGAACAGGAACAATACCCCAAAGGCAATAAGCCCGCCCCACACTAGCGACTGCGAGAGATTTTGAATGCTGAGCGTGAGCAAAAGCGATTGATCTTGTGTTACCTCAAAACCAAGCTGTGGATATTCTTGCCTAAATAATTCTACCGCGTCATACACCCGCGGCATTAGCTCGGGCAGGCGTGCGCGTGCTTGTTTGTGCACGGTAATCACAATGCCCTCTTGCTCTTGAAAGATATGGTAGCCCAACTGACGGGCCGGCTGCAACACAATAGTTGCCACTTGTTTTAATTGTAGCGCTCCGTTCTTGTTGGGAAGTTTTATCGGCAACTGTTCTATTTCTCCTGCGCTGCGGAGGGGCGCGGCCAGTTTAATAAAATAGCGGTAGTTGCCATCTTTCACCGAGAGGGAGCCCAGTGCCAGGTTGGCGTTCTGCACGGTTTTTATGATATCGCCATCGGTGAGGCCCAGGCTTTGCATCATGGCCTCGTTAGGCGCTATGGTGATCACACTTTCTTGAATGCCGTTTACATCTACAATGCCCACGCCTTCCAGTTGTTCCAGCCTGCGCTTTAGTACTTTGGTCACCAACGCAGAGGTGGCCAACAAATCGGTTTTTAGTTTGGGCGTTATTTGTAGGCGCGCCATGGGTATGTCTGCCGTGCTAGACTTGATTACAGTGGGGCGTTCTACATGCCGAGGCAGCAACGGTATGAGGCGGTCTATCTTTTCGTTTGCTTCTATGTAGGCCAGGCTCATCTGGGTGCCATACTCAAACTGTAGAGAAACTTTGCCTGTTTCAGTTTGTGCTAGGCTTTCGGTGGTTTTTAATCCGGCCAGCGTAAGCATGGCTTCACGAATGGGCTTTAATAAATTTTGTTCAATCTCTTCGGGGCTTGCGTTGGGGTAACGCACGGCTATGGTTATCTCGGGCACATCCAGTGCGGGCAACAGCGAAACGGGTAGGCCAAAATAAAGCACTACGCTAAGTGCCAATGACACAAACAATGTCATGCTTACGGCAATAGGGCGCTGCAAAAGGTAGCGGAGCATGGCAGCAAGATATGGATAAAACCGCTTTTTAGGCTATTTTTGAAAAAACGCAAAATATTTGTGGCGGAAAATTTTGCAAAAAAAAAATAGGTTTAGTTTTATCTCAATGCCCGTGGGGGCAATAACTAAAACAAAAATTTTATGAAAAAGATGATTGGGTTTTTCTCCCTAAGTTTGATTTTAGGTACCGGGTTGATGCTTTTCCCAAAGACTGCTAAAGCAACTTGCACAGTAACCAGTGACGGTTCGACAAGTGGGCATTCGGCTCTAAGAGATTGCGTTACCCACCAAGGCACCTGCGGGGCAACTATTATTGTGACTTGTCCACAAGAGTAACCAGTTAAGATCGCCCAACTGAGCCAATGCTTGGGCGATTTTTTTTCAAAATCCATTTATTGCTTTTAATGTTCCAAACAATACTCCATTGCCAAGCACTCAAGTTAATAGTAACGACTACGTTTTTCGTAGCTGTGCTGAGTGCCTGTTCTGAAAAAAAGAAGGCCAATAACCCTGCGGCTGCTAATTCGATACTTGGTTCCACTATTACAATTCCAGTAGATAAACGAACGGATTTTTTGGCTCGCAGCACGTTCGTATATCGAAAAAGTGGGGAAGAGTATATGGTGCGTGTAAATGAACTGACCAACCAATTGCAATTATATAATAAAGACCGATTGGTTTCTAAGTTTACCTTTCAAAATTCTGGTCCCAACGGCATCGGGTCGCTTTTGTCCGCTCACATTATATCTATGGATTCGATCCTTGTGCTGCCCAAGTACCGCACCAAAATGTATTTGGCCGACTCAACAGGTCGTGTCTACAAAACTTTTTCCTTCGATCCCACTAAAATGATAAATGGGTTTTATGGGTTCATTGTTTCCAATTCCAAAACCCCCATCGTAAAATTTGAAGATAAGATATTTGTAGAGGTTACCCAATTTTATGAAGCTTGCGATCCAACGAATAACTATTCTCCTGCGGCCGCTAAGATTGCAGAAATTGACCTGAAAAAGGAAACAATCAAAAACATTGTTCAATTGCCAGAAGAGTATGTTGGCAAATTTTGGGATATGGATATTCTCGATGATGTGAGCTACGCGCTGGTGCCAGAGAAGCGGATGCTCTATATTTCATTTCCTGCCTCTGCTCATATCTACCAATATAATATTGATACGGGTGAGATGTTGAAAAAGCCTTTGGGCACGGGCAATATCAAGGTGGTGAAATCGTATACTGAGCAAGTATGCGCCCAACAGGCCGATGATGCGAGAGCAACCAATAAAATATTAGAGTTATCGTACTACGGTTTTTGTGGCTACTCACAAAAGCAACAACTTTTCTATCGCTTCTACCACTTGCCAGGAAATATGGATGATATAAAACCCGAAAATAATAATCCAGTAACACGGCTCGCTGCCCACCGAGTGGGCGTTATCATTGCTAATACAGAATTGGAAGTGCTTGCAGACGTTATACTACCAGATAACACTTTCAATGCTTATGATTATTTTGTAAACGGTGATGGCCTGTGGCTTTCGCACCACAGCCCGTTCAACAAAAAATTAAAGGAAGACGAAATGAAGTTCAGCCTCATCAGGGTCAATCAACGAAAATTTCGGCATTTTTAGTACCGCTCTTCTTTGTACTTTTTTTTACGTTTGACGGATGCAAACCGAAAACGGTGGGAGATTCTTTTGCTAACTATATGGACGAGGAATTTGACCATAGCGTGGCAGGAACTTATTGGGTGCTTGATCTGAATGGTTGCGGTGCCTGCAATGAATCTACTTTAACTTTACTGCTTAATGACTCCACTAAAAGTGATTCAGTGAAACTGGTTTTGACGGGGACACCCAAGCAGGTTTCCTATTATTCAGAGAAACTTCAACGCTATCGAATTTTTGCAGACACTGATAGAAAAATCTATGCTGCCATGAATGAGATTGAGTCTTTTAAACTTCCAATGAAAATCAAGTATTAGTTCCACTCTGTCATTGTAAAGAGCTCAGCTTACCGCAAAAGCATGTTCTGCTCCGTAAACAGCTTAAAAAAAGCACACCCACACCGCTCGGCAGATTCGGAAAAAATAATCGGGCTCTTCAATTTGAAGATTGACATTAAGTAAAATTTTAAAGGAATTTAGAGATACGCTTCAATTCTATTCCTTCAAAAAGTGAATGGCAACTCGCTCATCATAAAGGTTACTTTTTGTAAACATGACCATAGGTAAAATCAAAAAACCAAATAAAACTGAAACTAACAGCCCCTATTGCTCCTACCGCCAGAGAAAACTAAAACACTTCATTTTGCCCGCCTATTAAAAAGGGGATAGGCTCCACGCTAAGCACCAATGACACAAACAATGTCATGCTTTTAGCCGTGTCAGGTGTTATCACCTGACAAAACCTATGTTCAAAGTATTCTCCCAACCTCTTACCGTTTTGGTAATTCAAGCTCCATGATCACCGAATATTCCACAGTTTTTCATGGCCATCATATTGGAATGAAAGAAACTGTTGTCGCCCGATAAATACAAGGGCATCAACATGGCCAGCCTCCGGTTTTTGGTGGCCAACAAGCGCATCAAATTATACGGATTTGTTATTATGCCCAACCACATACACCTGGTCTGGCAGAATGGGGCGCTGCAAAAGGTAGCGGAGCATGGCGGCAAGATATGGATAAAACCGCTTTTTGGGCTACTTTTGAAAAAAAGTAAAATATTTATTGAGAAAAATTTTGCAAAAAAAAAATAGGTTTAGTTTTATCTCAATGCCTGTGGGGGCAGTAACTAAAACAAAAATTTTATGAAAAATTTCAGAATATTTTTAGCGGGATTATTTTTTATGCTGGGTATTTCATCCTCGATTAGTTATGCAAGCTGCCCAGTTACAAGTTGCGATGGTGATTGTGGGTCGGGGGGACAAGGCTGCCAAATTACACAGTATGAGAATGGCCAGGTTTGTTCGACCACTATTTGTAACGGAAAAAGAGGGAACATTGAGTAAAATATTTTATCAATAGAATGATGGGATACTTCCATCATTCTATTTTACAAAAAAAAGTATGAGAAACGTGCATCTTTTATCAGCTGTTATTTTAATTGTGGAATTCAGTTTCCTAGCGAGCTGCACAACTGACACAAAGAGTGGGTTTGCAGATGTTGACCGCACTTTTACAATTAACTCTTTCAAAGACCAGAAATTACTTAAAAGCTCTAAGTTAGAATTGGGAACAGTGCTGGCGCCCTTGTTCATTTTCTTTCATGATTCATTATTATTTGTGGTGGCTGATGGACTGGATAATAATATAACTGTTTATAATACCACAAAGGACTATTCACTTTTAGGAAGTTTTGTACCGCGGGGCGAAGGTCCAGAGGAGATGCTGTCCTTATCGCGGATGGACTTTAACAGCGATGGAACATTTTGGGCGCACGATATCGTAAGGGGTCAATTGAAGAAATTAGAACTCCTTGACCCGCTTTTATGTGCATGATATGCAAGGAAACAGAAAAAAAGAAGTTGGTGAGTATCCATCGTATGAAAGGCAGATACCCCCCATGGCCATGGTTGAAGTTTTTAATGGATGGGTAAGCGTACATCCTGACAAAAAAAAGTTTGCGTTGGCGTATGAATGGACTGATTTGATCGAATTTTATAACTCAGAGTTTACCTTGGTTAAACGAATTCACGGACCGCATATTTTTATGCCCCAGTTCGAGTTGAAGTCGAGAGGAAATGCTATGGTGATGATGCGTAAGGCAGATCTGACAAAATTTGCCTATCAGGGTTTAACGTCAAATAGCGATGAAATATTCTTACTCTACGCGAACGGCAAAACGGTTGCGAAAGGAGCTGGTGAAGAAGCCTTTCACTACAATACTATTGTTACGATAGATTGGGATGGAAACCCACAAGCTCTTTATGAGCTCGACCACAAAGTAATCTCAATATGTGTGGATTGGAAGAAACGTATTATTTACGGGCTTGATAGAGTAGAGTCAGAAATTTATGCGTTTCCATTTTAAATATCTCAATAGGATTTCCGATTGGTGAATGCTTCATGAAAACAGACTCTCAGATGAAATGATCAGATACAGATTAATAAAAGCTGAAATTGAAAAAACCAAGAAATTTAGTTTAAACTAATTCGAAGCTTTTTCAATCGCACAATTCTTTTTCTATCAATAGAAAAGACGGGAAAATAACTAGGACGAATAGTAGAGAAACCGCTACCCCTCCAATAGTCCCTACCGCCAGCGCAAACCAAAACACTTCATTTAGCCCGCCTATTAAAAAGATTATCACAACCACGCTAAGTGCCAATGACACAAACAATGTCATGCTTACGGCAATGGGGCGCTGCAAAAGGTAGCGGAGCATGGCGGCAAGATATGGATAAAACCGCTTTTTGGGCTATTTTTGAAAAAACCCAAAATATTTGTGGAGAAAAATTTTGCAAAAAAAAAAAAAATAGGTTTAGTTTTATCTCAATGTCCGTGGGGGCAGTAACTAAAATAAAAAATTTATGAAAAATTTAAAAAAAATCGGTGCGATAATTATCGCCTTAGTAGTATTTATGGTAGGAGTTGTAATTCCTAAAACGGCTATGGCTACTAAATTGAGAACATTTAATGTTACTATTTGTTATGGAAGTGATGGTAATTGCCTTAATACCGTTATTATAAGACGATAGGCATCTCAGCTACGTGAACGGATGGATAGTAAGAACTTAGAGTGCTTCTATCCATTTATAAAACCTATTATTAGTAATTGAAAGGCAATAGAAATAAATTTCATGATTTAGAATGTTGATGTTTCTTTAATAAAGGTCTAAATGCTCTTGTAAGTCAAGCTATTCATTTGAACAAATATTAAAATGTCTTTATATAAAACGGCTGGGCTTCTTCTAGTTATTTCCTTATTGTCCTGTAACTCAAAAAAATTAGAGCAAGAAAACAATTACATTTTAAACAGTGATGGAGTGCTAAGATTTTTATTGGATTCAGCAACCTCTAATAATTCTCTTTACCTAGAGCCTTTTTTTGATAAAAAAGCAAACAAGGAACTACTTGTATACTTAAGCAAAAAAAAACCATCCTTTATTTTTTTTGATATTGAAAAGCAAACAGTGGCTCATGAATTGTTACTAAAAAGCGAAGGTCCCAATGGGGTAGGTAAACCAACTGGTGCATATATAAGGAGCTTTGATTCCATCTATGTAGTTTCAAGCTATAGTTACGAAATCTCTTTAGTGAACATGATGGGTACTAGGCTAAAACGATTTGTGGTATTGGAGGGCACTGACTACAATGACAATACTTGCCTTATAAATCCTTGTTGTTCTCCTATATACCCTATCAACAATAAATTACACTTCGTTGTATATCCTGATCGCAGTTTAGCCAAACTATTTTTTTATGAGGGTTTTACAAACTCCTGCCTTGATATCAATACAGGCCAATACACTTACCTTGGATTGTTCCCGGAAGAATACAAAGGCAAGACTTGGGGTGTGAGAGGGCCAGGGCATTCATGGGTCTTAAACACGGCTGGGAATTTTGTTTCATCATTTGCTGTACCCGATAGCGTGATAGAGTGGTCTGTAGAGCAAAAGCTCAGGAAGAAGTATTACGCGGGCACCATCTTTCGCAAATCAAAAACGATGCCTTTTGAGAAGCCCGATTCGGGTCACGATCTGGATGGATATGCTTTAGAAACTATTTATTATGAAGGCTTAGTTTATGACAAGTATAGAGATGTATACTATAGAATAGCTTGTCTGCCCGTTGATGTTAAAGATAAGGACGGTAATCTTAATGATTATTTCAATAAGCCAATATCAATAATTATATTAGATAAAGACTTCAAAATAATTGGGGAAAGTAAGATCGCAGATAACACCTATCTTTTTTACATGTTCTTTGTAGGTAAGGATGGGTTATATTTTGCAAAAACTAACCCTCATTATAAAGGATTGGAAGAAGACTACTTAGTGTTTGACAGATTCACCTTATCTAAGAAATGAAATTTTATCTACGTAAGGCCAGTTTTATAATTCTTCTACTATTTTTATGTGTTTTGTCATGTTCAAAGAATCAAAAGGCAGTAAGTAAAATAGATGTCTTTCTAAATTCAATTCATTTACCTGTAGAAAAAATTGCAAACAAAGCTGTTATTATTTTTCCTATTGATGGCTGTTCTGGCTGTGTGCAAACAATAGTCGAATTAATAAAGTCAAACCAACAAGACCCTCATCTTTTTCTTATAGTAAGCACACCAACTCGTAAGGAGGCGAAGCTCTTATTGGGAGAATCCTTCAATAGCAAGAATCTATATATTGATTTGGGTTTGAAGGCAAGATTAAATGGAATAATAACCTATTACCCGCTAATAAGCTATATAGAAAATGGCAGAATTATTAGTCAAGAAATAAACGGATCGAATGCAAAGAGCGAACTTTTACACTTGCAATCGAAGTTAGCATCTTGGAGGTGTGAATAATATTAATGCTTCAAAAGAGTATTTCAATAAAAGTGCTTTTGGATTGCTTCAATTGCCAACCAATAGTGATCATAAATCTTCCATTATTAAATCCTTTTGGAAAGAAGCCAATCAAGAAGTTATTTTGAAATTTAGTTTAGTGGAATCGTTTTTGACGCCAAGCTACAAAGCTAATTTTAGAAAATTGATGTTCATTACTCACCCCAACATTGTTACCCATTATAGGATATTCGACTTAGATGAATCGTTCTCTCCGTTTACATTGGTAGAAGTTTTAGAACTTGTTAATGGTGGCACCTTTAGCGATAACGTTGAAAAAATAGCAAGTGAAGGGTTATTGGCCGAAGTTTTAAAGGATGTTTTTAATGGCCTTCACCATCTTCACTGTAATAATATTTTACATCGCGACATAAAGGGTACCAATATTCTTATAAAAAAAAATAAACATAGAATATCAGCTAAAATTTCGGATATAGAGTTATTAATGCCTGTGTTAAATGATAAAGTTTGCAACATGACAACACCTGAATTTTTGGCGCCTGAGGCAACTGATTACTCCACCTATAATGCTAAATCAGAAATGTGGGCAATTGGCGTGATGCTTTATCAAATTTTTACGGGTAAGTATCCATTTGGATCTAGACTTGATGGGCTATCGATTGAAGAGATACGCGAAAGAAGCTGCACAATTGAGCCGACTTTAATTGAAACAATACCTATTCCCTACAGGAAAATTGTAGAAAAATGTCTCAGTAAAAATGAATCGGCTAGGCCATCTTTTAGCTCCCTCACAAAGATGCTTGGTTCATTATCAATACTTAGAAGTACTCTAAAAGAAATCTGGAATCGAAAATGAAAATAATACTAGCGCTTCTATTGATAGTTATCTTTGTTATAACATCCTGTAATCCAAAATCGAATGATGATATCAACTATCTTGAGGTCGAAATTGAAATGCCACCTGCCTTAAAGCCTGATCGTTTTCCTAGATATCTTCATGGACAAAAGGGCTTGTCGGACTATTTGAAAAAAAGATTAAAGAGTCTAAACGTTGATAGCATTAGCGTAGAAAATAGAAAAATTTCCGTATCGTTCATTGTGAATAGAGCTGGAAAGGTGGAAGAAGTAAGGATTACTCAAGGTAATAGTGTTTACTTGAACAATTTAGCACTTAAAGCAATTAAGGAAATGACAGACTGGAAACCAGCTCAAAGAAATGGAGAAGATATCGATTTCATTTATAAACTGCCAATTCAATTTTAAACTAAGACAATGGACAATTATTTTTTATTGTCAAAAATTTTAAAAGATTTAGATATACACTTCAAATCTATTTCTCCGAAAAATAGATCGCAACTCGCTCATCTAAAGGCGACTGTTTGTAAACATGACCATAGGCAAAATCACAAAGCTAAATAAAGCTGAAACTAACAGCCCACCAATTGCACCCACCGCCAGCGCAAACCAAAACACTTCATTTTGCCCGCCTATTAAAAATGGTACTAAGCCCAAGCAGGTAGATAGTATGGTGAGGGTAATCGGTTTTATCTTGGCGGCAACAACCTTTACAAAAGAACGATTTGTTTTTCGTTTTAATTGATTGAAGTCGTTTAAAATAAAAACAGATGAGTTTACCACCAGCCCACCCAGCAAAATAAAAGCCGCATACCCGCCTTGGTCAAAATAGAAATCAAAAACGGAAAAGGCCAGGAACAAACCCGTAAATGAAACAGGGATGGCGAGCACGATATAAAGCGGCTGCTTAAAACTTTCAAACAAAATAGTGCCAATGACATAGATGCCAATAATGAGCAGCGCGAGCAGCCCATACTGCCGTTTTGCTTTCTGCCAAGAAAATGACCACGTTATTTTTTCGGCAGTATGGCCAGCCGGCAGAGATGGTTTCTGGCGCGCGAGCACCTCATCCAAGTATTTATCTCCAAATAGGTGGCTACCGTAGTAGTCAAAACCTACTACCCGAATATATTGCCTATCTTCTTTATGGATGGCATTGCTGGTGCGCTCTTTTACCAAGGTAGCAATATTTGCAAGCCTGTAATGGATGCTATCGGCAAAGAGATAATCTTGCATAATAGCAAATGTGGAAAAAGAATTTCCATCACTGGTTCTGAGGTAAATGGGTACTTCTTTTTGTGCGAGCGTTAATTGCAAAGTAGGCGCACGTGGGTTTGCTTTTTCCCGCAGCGAGGCGGCCACCTGCGCGGGCGATATGGAAAGAGTGCCTCGCTGTGTGTGATCAATGCGTAGTACTAATTGCTCGGCCGATTTTTCGCTCCAGCTTAAGCGCTCATTGGTATTTACCTTTTGGATGCGCTTGTGTTTTAAGAGTTCATCGGCCAACCGCGTGGCTTGCCTTTCCAACTCGGCATAGTTATAGCCCTTCAGCCGCACTTTGAAACTTGGGAGAGATTCTCCCGAACTGTTGCTAAACCCTTGCCCCACCCCATAGATATTCCATTCCACTCCTCCCCAGTCGAGCGAACGGGCAATGAGCCTGCTCTTGAGTTGATAGGGGAATGAACCCTTCTCTTGTTCTTCTTTAAATAAAATAACGATGGATCCTTGTTGGCCGCTAGAAACTACTGAAATGAACTTGTCAATTCCAGTTATGGTTTGCAGATAGTTCTCCATGCCCATAACTATCCGGTTCATATCATCTAATGTATTACCATAGGGGAGTGCGGCATCAATGTAGAGCCTTGTCTTTTCAGGGTCACGGTAGCCAGATCGTTCGTACACATTTCGTACAAACAGTCGCAAGGATCCCCCCAGAAATTTGTCGGTGTAGGGTCTTACTTTCTCTTGATAAAAATCACTTCCAATGGTTTGGTTGTACCATTCATGGTCTTCCCATTTTGGAGGTAACATAAACACGGGAATACCAAAGGACAAGATAAGTACGGTAGCCACTGTTTTTTTGTATTGCGCAACAAAAGAGATGAACCTAAAATAATAATTGAAGAGCAAATCTTTTTTTCGAAGTGATTGCATTGAATACTTTCTCCTCACAGCAAGAGCTTTGCTGAACAACATGCGGTGAATGGCGGGCACAAAAAAAGTGGATACCAGAATGGAACAAGCCAAAGCGATTGCAACAATGAGACTGAACTCGGTTAGGTTTTGTCTTTCATCTTCGGGCAATAATAGGACCAAGAGTAGTGCCACAATAGTAGTAAGGGTAGCACCTACTACGGCCTTGAATACGCTTCGGTTGTTATTACGGTCTAATTGGTCGAGCATTACAATGCTGTTGTCTACCATCATACCAAAAGATATGGTAAGGCCTGCAATAGTATAAAGGTGGATAGAAATGCCGAGTAGATATGCAGCCAATGCAGTAAGGCAGAGATTGACTAAGATACCTGTTGATAAAATGACAAGGTGTTGCCATCTTTGGTAAGTGACCAAAATAAAGATAAGAAGAATGACAATGGCCAGCCCTGAACGGAGATAATTTTTGTTCATTTCTTTTAACAGAAACTCGGTATCGTCATAGTCTAACTGTAGTTGAAAACCAGCGGGGAGCTGCCGTTGCAATTCCTCAATTTTATTTTTTGTTTGATTGGCAGTTGCTATCCGGTTTATGCCATTGTCGGCATAAATGCCAAGTGTAACAGAGTTAAACCCGTTGATTCTGAAATATTGGTTTGGCGCTGTTTCTTCAAAGTAAATTTTGGCGAGCTGGCTTAACTTTACAGGCTGGCTGCTTGTCGGTATTTCTATTTCACCCAGTTGCCTTAGGTCGTAGAGGTTATTTTCTACCTTCAGTACTATTTTCTGACCTGTGGCCAATTTAATTTGTCCTGGGAAAAAAGAGGTAAAGGCCTCCGAAATTTGTTGTGAAATAATTTCCGGAGTTATCCCAAACTGCCTGAGTTTATTCACGTCATAATCAATGGAGATTTGAATATCTTCGGCACCCGTAATTTGTACCTCTTTGATGCCAGTCAACTGTGCCAGTTCATTTGCAAATAGATCACTGGTCGTTTTCTTTATTTGGTAGGGAGCTAACCTAGCATTCACTCGATAAAGCAGTAAAACTTTTTTTGCTTCCGTTTCCCGTGCTCGTTGTTCTATCTGTGGATAACTTATTTTGGGGTTTAGTTTTGGATAGGCCTGTCTTACCAAAGAAGTAATTTCGAATTTTTTAAAATTAATATCCGCTTGCTTGTCAAAAGTAATTTCTATACTTCCGTGGCTGTATCCGGAAACAGAATATATCTTTTTAATGTTTGTGATTTGAGAAAGTATATTTTCCAACGGAGCGGTTCCTTCCTGCTCTACGGTTTCTGGTGAGGCATCGGCTAGCGAGAATGAAACAGTGAGCGTAGGAAGGCTATAGTTTGGTTGCAGATCAATGGAAAATCTGTGCACTACTGCCAGTCCTAGTAAGGACAGAAATAAAAAGAGCACAACCGTTTTAAAGGGTGTCAAAGGCTGTCGTTTTAAATCCCCGTATAGTTAAACGGTGTAATTTTTTTCAGTTCTTCTTTTAGTAAGTCACTTACTTTAAGCGAATCAATAAAATCAGCTAGCGTTTGTTGCGTAACCTTTTCATTTTTTCGTGTGAGTTCTTTCAATGCTTCATACGGATTAGGGTATCCTTCTTTGCGCAATATCGTTTGGATGGCTTCGGCTACTACGGCCCAATTGTCGTTCAAATCTTTGTCAATGGCAGCTTTGTTTAGTTCTAGTTTACCAATTCCTTTTTCCAAGGATTTGAAGGCGATCATCGTGTGGGCTAGCGGCACACCGATATTCCGCAGCACGGTGGAGTCTGTGAGATCTCGCTGCAAACGAGAGATGGGCAGCTTAGCGGATAGGTGTTCAAAAATTGCATTTGCGAAACCAAGGTTACCCTCTGCGTTTTCAAAGTCGATGGGGTTTACTTTGTGAGGCATGGCCGATGAGCCTACTTCACCTTCTTTGATTTTTTGTTTGAAGTAGTTCATGGAAATGTACTGCCATACATCTCGGCTGTAGTCGGTCAAAATCGTGTTAATTCGTTTTAGGTTATCAAACAAAGCAGCCATGTTATCGTAGTGTTCAATCTGCGTGGTTGGCGTGCTGCGAACTAAATTTAATCTTTGCTGTACAAAGCGGAAACCAAAATCATTCCAGTCGATGTGCGGATAAGAAACGTGATGTGCATTGAAGTTACCGGTAGCGCCACCAAATTTAGCAGAGTGAGAAATTTGATTAAGTTGTTCTTTTTGCACCATCAATCTGGACACAAAAACATCAATCTCTTTTCCGAGTCGCGTAGGGGAGGCAGGTTGGCCATGGGTGCGTGCAAGCATGGGAATATCCGCCCATGCCAATCCATTTTTTTGGAGCAGGTCAATCAGTTTTTGCAAGCCGGGTACATACACATCCGTTATAAAATCTTTCAGCAGCAGTGGTGTAGCTGTGTTGTTGATGTCTTGCGAAGTAAGCCCAAAGTGAATGAACTCTTTGAACCCGGTTAAGCCCAATTGGTCAAATTGTTTTTTTAGGTAGTACTCAACAGCTTTTACATCATGGTTCGTTGTTTTTTCTATTTCCTTGATTTGTTCTGCAGCAGATTCGTCAAAATTAGTATACAATAAACGGAGAGATGTGAATTTATCTTTTGGGAACTTAGAAAGTTCCGACAAATCGATTTCGCAAAGGGCAATAAAATATTCAACCTCCACTAACACTCGATAACGGATCAGTCCGTATTCCGAAAAATAACTTCGAAGCGATTCGGTGGTGGCCGCATAGCGTCCATCGATAGGGGAAATTGAGTAAAGTGTAGAAGCTTTCAACTTGTCGAGATTAATAAGTAAAAATACGCAAAGCTTTTAAGATTTGTATTGTGCGTCAATTGGCTGACAACGACTAGATCGGCTGCCGATAGTAATGCCGAGAGACCGTTAAACTAACCTTAACAAACTTTTAACACTTTAACTCGTTCGTTTTGGCCAATGGGCTTTTTCACCTAAATCCCTTGGCTAAATTTGCGGTTTATTTATGCACAAAAAGTTCATTTTAATATACCTCACGCTTCTCATAGCCCAGTGTGCCATGGCGCAGCCTAAAAATAAGCCTGGCACAGGCTTGCCCATTGCGAAAGCCATTGCGAAAATTGTGTTGGACGGCAAATTGGATGAGACGGCTTGGACGGAAGCCAGTGTGGCCAAGAATTTCTACATGAACTTTCCAGTCGATTCGCTACCGCCTACTTTTCAATCGGAGGCACGAATGGCTTTTGACGATCACTTTTTGTACGTGTCGTTCGTTTGTTATGATGATAGCAAGCCAGACATTGTTCAGTCGCTTAGGCGCGATATCGATTGGGACTTGAATGACAACATTGGGATTTACGTAGACCCATTTAACGATTACACCAATGGTTTCTTTTTTACCATCACCCCCTTTGGAGTACAGTCCGAAGGAGTTATCTCTGGTGGTGGGCAAGGTGGTGACGGATCGTTTAGCAACAGTTGGGACAACAAATGGTATTCGGCAGTAAAAAAGTATGCTGACCGATGGATTGCTGAGCTGGCCATACCGTTGAAATCATTTCGATACAACCATAACTCTAAAGAATGGAACGTAACCTTTGTGCGGCAAGATTTGAAACGAAATCAAGTGAGTAGTTGGATTGCCACGCCCATTCAATTCATACCTGCTTCATTTGCCTATTCCGGTAAATTGATCTTTGAAAATTTACCTCCACATGCAGGTGCGAATGTTTCTTTGATACCCTATTTGGCAGGAGTGAGTCAGCAGGATATTGAAAACGATAAGCCTGTTAGTACTTCATCCAACATTGGTATGGATGCAAAGGTTGCCATCAGCCCATCCCTCAATCTTGACTTAACTGTCAATCCTGATTTTTCAAACGTAGAAGTCGATCAACAAGTCATTAACCTCACGCGGTTTGAATTTCAGTTTCCCGAGCGAAGGCAATTCTTTTTAGAAAACAGCGATTTGTTTTCAACCCCCGGCTTTCCGGACACGCGCCCTTTTTTCACGCGAAGGATTGGTTTAGTCTTGGATTCTACAGGCTCTGCCCGCCAAGTACCTATTCAATATGGTGCTCGGGTAAGCGGAAAGATTGGCAAAGATTGGCGCATCGGTTTATTAAATATGCGCACGGCTGAAATGGAATCGATCGGGCTGCCTTCTCAACTGTACTCTATGGCCGTTGTGCAGAAACAAATTTTCTCGCGCTCCAACATTGATTTTTTTATTGTCGATAAGCGGTCGCTGGGAGTAGGCTCTTATGATAAAACCAAACGCTACGCACCTGGCCTTGTACGCGATGTGATTTCAGCAACTGATACCACCAAGCAACTGAATCTATACAATCGTGTTTTTGGGTTTGACTTTAACCTCATCACCAAAAGCAACCGATGGAACGGTGATCTTTACTATCACCAGTCGTTAGATGATTTTAGTTTGAGTGATCGCTATTCCACCGGCTTATTCTTAGGATACAATACCCGTCACTTCAATGCGTTCATAGCAAATAATGCGGTGGGTAAAAATTATACCGCGGAGACAGGATTCGTTCCGGGTCGGGGTGTTTACCCGGGCTTCCTCAGTGGTTTTGGCCGAGCAGAAGGCAGGTTCTATCCAAAAAATTCTTCCATTGCAGTGATGGGGCCGGGTGCCGAAGTAAACTATACTTATATTCCTGGTGGTAAACTTACCGATCGTACGATTTCTGCCGATTATGTTTTTAATTTTTTAAACACTTCTTTTTTATCCGCTTCCGTCAACCATATTTTTCAACTGTTGCCACAAGCGTTTAATCCACTTTATCCGAGGGGTGGAGTTTCTTACCAGACAGGAAAAGAATTTGAATGGACTGAGTTTGAAGTTAACTATAATTCCAACACCCGAAAAGTTTTTAATTTTTCTGCGCAAGCGAGCGGTGGACAGTTTTATTCAGGTACGCGGTTTACGGGCGGAGGAACGTTCAATTATCGCTACCAACCTTACGGAAGTCTGGCGCTAACTGTGAACTACAATGATTTGCAATTGGGAGAACCCTATGGCAGTGCCGATTTTTTATTAATTCGGCCACGATTGGATCTAACCCTATCCACCAAATTATTTCTCACAGGTGTGTGGCAATACAACACCCGTTTTGAGTCCACCAGTTTTAACGCGCGGTTGCAATGGCGCTTTCGGCCAGCCTCCGATATTTTCTTGGTTTACAATCACGTTGATAACCAATTGCCGCGCGCAGCCCGCGCAAACGATCAGGTACTCGTACTTAAATTTACCTACTGGCTGAATTTATAAAAAGATTTTGGCGGCCCCCTGTCGAGGCGTCAGGGCCGGGCTATCCGCTATACTCCTTCCCCGATAGCTATCGGGGAAGGAGTGCCGCTTCTATCCCTGTCCGTTTGTTCTATTAATTCTCTCCGAACTTCAGCGTGCCTAGCAGTTTCATCAATTTCAATCTTTATCGGTAATTGGATTAGGCAAATCAACTAAGTTACTGTCAGGCTGAGCCAGTTGAAGGCTATTTGGAAACTCTAATAATTCGTTTTCGACAAGCTCAAACTGACAACATTTAACGTTTTGCGTAACCTAAGATAGTAAATAAGGAAACCACGATTAATCTGTACCAAAAAACCTCAAACCTGAAACTGGCAACTCGTAACCTTTATCCGTAGATTTGTGTTTTAAAAACAAAATATTTCTATGGCGTTTGGTTTGTTTAAAAAGAGCGAAAAAAAGCAAGAACCCAATGGTCCTCATTATCATGATCTAACGGTGAAGGAGATCGTATCCGAAACCAAAGATGCCATTTCTATTGCTTTCGAGCAGCCGGGTTCCGGTGCGCTTCACTATAAGTCTGGGCAGTTTTTAACGCTAATTACTTCTGTACAAGGCAAAGAGGTTCGCAGAGCCTATTCATTGTGTAGTTCTCCCTTTGTTGACAAAGATTTAGTGGTAAGTGTAAAGCGTGTAGACAAAGGTTTGATGTCTAATTGGCTTCCTGACAACTTGAAGGTAGGGGCGAAGATGAAGGTGATGGATCCAATGGGACAATTCACTACAGAGTTTAATAGAGAAAATAAGCGGCACCTCATTTTATTTGCGGGCGGCTCCGGCATTACCCCAATGATGTCCATCATTAAGTCATTACTTAACCAAGAGCCGGATAGCATCTGCTCGCTGATCTACTGCAACCGCGATATCGACAGCATTATTTTCAAAAATCAATTTGACCAGTTTCAAACTACCTACGAAGGGCGATTGCATGTGATCCATGTACTCGACAATGCGCCTATGAATTGGCAAGGCTATTCCGGTTTGCTGAACAAAGAGATGTTGGAGAAACTGTTTGAGCGCATTCCAAATTGGGGATTGGAAAAAACAACTTACCTCATGTGCGGGCCCGAGGGCATGATGAAAAATGTGGACGTGCTGTTGGCTGAATACAAAATTCCTTTAGATAAAATCTTTAAAGAGAGTTTTGTTACTGGCGTCATTGATAAGCCCAAGAAAGAAGAAGAGAAAGGCAGCGAAAAGAAAACACGTAATGTGGTCATCCGCTACGATGGAAACGAGCACACTATTTCGGTTCCTCACAACAAAACCATTCTAGAAACAGCCCTTGATCAAGGAATTGATTTGCCGTACTCCTGCCAGAGTGGATTGTGCACCGCTTGTCGCGGAAAGGCATTATCGGGCCAGGTAAAACTAGATGAAGAGGAAGGCCTGTCAAAAAGCGAGCGTGCCGAAGGCTATGTGCTTACCTGTGTTGGGCATCCAATGACGGATGATGTGGTGATTGAGATTGGGTAGAATTCTAGTTAAGAATTTCTTCAATTTTTGATTTGAACCATGCGGTTTGAGTAAGTCTGAGCTTGTTAATATTTAATTTTTCAACAAGTCCCTTTTTAAACCTTTTCTTCATGTCAAAAAATTTGTAATAAGATTCAAAGTTGTTGCTTTTCAAACTTTCCAAAATCTCATTTTCGTTTTCAGACTTTATTTTATCTGTCTTGAACTCTTCATAGCTTCTTGATGATTTAAGATCAAGTAATATACTTTCGTAATTTTGATTTATTTGATTTTTAATCTCTAATCTATATTCCTCCTTGTCAAAATCATTCAAGTTTAATTCTCCTATATTTTCAGGATGGTATAAATAATTTTCAAAGTTATAATAGTTTAAGATGTACAGATTAGGATAATGGTTCTTCAATCGTTGGATTTCCGAATCCATTAGAAAATCACGATCCCTGAGGCCAAAGTACTTTTTATCTCTTTTAACCTGCAAGAACACCTCCCTTGAATCAGCTAAACCAACAAAAAGGCTATCTTTTATTCTTAGCGTTTGATAAAATTCGTCATTCTTATTCTCACAGAAAATTATTTTTTTGCCATTAATAATTTCAAATAGAAGCCCTTTCGGGATAGCTATTTCATAAACATCAATGTTTTCTTTATTATCAGGATAGACTTCTTGAGGAATATCAAAATTTAAAAGATCAAAATCAATAATAGATGCTTCGTCTGATTTCTTGGCATAATCAATAAAGCCCAACGCGTGAGAAGCAGTCCATAGCTGCGAATCATTGGGAATCCATTTAGCTACAATTTCTTCTAGCAGTCTATATTGGATAGATGTATTCAAATGACAATCCATTTCATCAATGAAGATTATCGAGTTTTCATAGTACTTTTTCCGTACAATAAAATTTAGCAATAATATGACTACTTGCTTTTCTCCATGACTTAGTAGTTCATAATTTATCTTAGATTCGCCTTTTTTAAAAATTAGTTTGGCACTTGAATTTGGGGTCGCATTGACAAACTCAGCAATTTTAATGAATGAAGATTCATCGCCTCCAAATATTGTCGCCAATGAATCATTTAATGGTTTAATAGAATCCTGAAATATTTTCAAAACATCAACTTGTTCGCCCTTAAATACTGGCTCCCTCAGAGCGAAATCAATTTGATTAATGTATAGGCTAATATCATTTATAAACCTTGTATCATTTTCGATGTAAGTTGGCGGGCTATCAGCGTCATTCGCAACTGCGTCCACATTTGAATTATTACTTATCCGCGGAACTATCCTTATACTACTTCTTCCAAAGAATTTTTTAGCTAATTCTTGCGGCCCGAATAATGAATTTTCATTTTTTCTTAATTCGACATTATCCGAGAATTTGATGTAGACCGAAGATTCTGCTTTAAGATTTTTTCGATAGTAGTCATTATTTACAGGCATCCCTTTGAAAATACCCTTGGTTAGCCAGTCAAAGGCGTCAAACACACTACTTTTTCCGCTGCCATTGGAACCGATAAGCAAAACTAACTTTGAGGATTCGGGTATTGAATTGATTGTTAGTTTGTTGAACCTTTTAAAGTTTGTTATTTCAACTTTGGAAATCTTCATCCGGTAAAGCTAAACATCTGCCATTGATTTTTCAATTTCTGCTTCGCTACAAATTCCCTCCTTTAAATTCACGTTATAAGAAGGCCTCTCAAAGAGCGAATAAGCCGAAGGCTATGTGCTTACCTGTGTTGGGCATCCAATGACGGATGATGTGGTGATAGAAATTGGCTAAGCTGAAAGCTTATAGTCTTGTATTAATATTGAAGGAGAAATATTTAGTTTCTTGTTCAAATTTCTAATCATAGTAAGGCTAAGTTTTCTTTTTCGGTTAAGTACTTCCGACACTTTTCCTTTTTTACCCATTACGCCTACTAAATCAGATTGCTTAATACCCAAATCTTCCATTCGAATTTTAATGGCTTCTACTGGGTCAGGCTCACCAATGGGGTATTTCTGATTTTCGTAGCTTTCAATTAAGATAGAAAGCACTTCTGCTTCGTCTCCTTCTTTTGAATTTATAGATGCATCGAATATTGTATCAAGCCTTTTTAAGGCTTCCTCGTGTTGTTTTTTAGTTTTAATTGGCTTTATCATATTTTAAATGGTCTTAACATTAAGTATGAAATAGTTTCCGAAAAGGAAACTACTGTTTTTTCACAAATTCCTTCCCCTCAAAATTTACTTTCTCAATTTTACCTGTTGCGTTTAAGCTGAAAGAAGCTAACGCGTTTCCATACCAATCTTTATCATACATCCCGTGGAACGTATCATAGTGCCAGTGGGTGAGCGTTGCTTTTAGAAAATTATTCGTGTTGAATAATAATTTTTTGTCGGCCAAGGTGATTTCTAGTTCACCATACAAAGGGCTGGTGTATCTCCCTGCATATTCTTCCAATGAACGTGATGGGTTGGTGTTTGACATACGCTTTGCTTCAAAGTCTTTTTCTACCTGATCACTTTTTGCTTTGATACCTTGATAGAGTTTTAAAAACTCTGCGCTCCAGTCTCGATTGCCGCCTAGCGCAAAAAGATCAAACGCTTTGTAAACAAGTGCATGGCGTACTTCGGCATGGTCGTAATTGGCAAAAACATAAATTCCCAATTTTGAGTCGTGCAGTTGTGCATGAATGGCCACTTCGCCTGCCAAGCTTCCCGTGTGGTAGTTTATTTTCTTGCCTTTGTAGTCGTGTTGAAACCAACCGAGCCCGTATGTCATCCAATTCGGCTTGATCAATTGCATGGTCGGATAAAACTGGGAAGCGGGTACAATTACTTGCGGCTTGAACAATTCTACCCACGTACTTTTCTTCAGCAATCGACCTCTTTCATACTTGCTGCTATCCAACATGCACACCATCCATTTCGCCATATCTTCAATCGAAGCGTTTACACTTCCCGCTGGCCCAATCTCATCTGCATATGTTGGTTCGATAGTTTTGATGGAACCGTTTACCAAGTAGTGTGGCTTAGAATGATTGGCATCTTTAGCGGCAGCCAACGTAGGGAAGGTGCGCTTCATTCCCAATGGTTGGAAAATTTTAGCCTGTATAAAATCTGCCCACTTTTGACCAGACACTTTTTCGATCACTTTTCCGGCAGTGAGATAGAAAATGTTTTGATAAATAAAACTAGAGCGAAGTGAATAGCTTGGCTCGACTTCAATCATTTTTTTTAACACTACATCGGACGACACATTCATTACGCCCCACAGAAAATCAGCGTTGCCTACTCCGCTAGTGTGGGTGAAAAGATCACGGATTTTCAGTTCGCGTGTAACGTAGGGATCATACACATGAAACTCTGGTAGGTGTTTGATGACGGCATCATCCCATTTTACTTTCCCTTCGTCTACCAGAATTCCCATGCACGCGGCCGTCATCGCTTTGGTGGTAGAGGCGCACGCAAAAATTGTTTGAATGTCTACCACATTGGTGGTCCCCAATTGACTAACCCCATATCCTTTTTTAAAAATCACTTTTCCGTCTTTCACCACCGCCACGGCCATGCCCGGTACTTGCCATTCCTTGCGCGACTTTTCAATGTAAGTGTCAAATTCTTTGAGTTGAGTCGCTAGAGGTTGCGCGATCAGGAATTTTGCAATGCAGATTGCAATGAAGAGGAAGGTTAATCGTTTTTGCATATGTTATTTAGAAATCAGGTCTAACCAATTATTTTCTTTCCAGATGTTTATAATCCGTTCTCTAAATTGTTCTCTTGGAAAAGGACGATTACATAAGATAACATAAAGTAATTTTTTTTCGGGTATGCTTACATAATCGGTATAAAAGCCTCCTTGTGTGCCTGTATGAGAGACTATTTTTAAAGAGTCTGATGTTTTGCTGAGAAACCAACTAAAGCCAATAAACGGTGGTGTAGCGTCTGCCCAGTTTGCGTAAGTTGTAATTGTTCTTGATCGTTCAATCGTTTCTTTTTTTAAGAATAAGGCTTTGCTCAAGCCGATTTCATACTTGGCTAGTTCCTCAACTGAACTCCAAACCCCTCCATTGCCGGCTGCTGCAAAGGTCGGTTCTTCTCCATAGTCGAGTTCGTTCCATTTGCCGCCTTTATTCACATAAGCATGAGAAACTCCTTTGTCGGGGAATGAACCATTGGTAATCACGCTTGTGTTCATCCCAGAAGGTTTGAAAATTTTATCCGTCACTACTTGTTGCCATTTCTTGCCTTCAATTTTTTCGATAATCAGCGCAAGCGCATTGAACGCAGGGTTCGAATATTCATATTTTGAGCCAGGTTCAAATAGCAATGAATCATTTTGCATGAGCGGAGCAAAGTTTTCTTCGTCTTTGGCGGTGAGTAAAAATTCTTCTGTCAAGAGTTTCCATCGGTTGTCGGGCAGGCCGGAGGTGTGGGTGAGCAGGTGATGGATTTTCACTTTGCGGGCAATGTCTTTGTTTTTGAATTCAGAAAAATATTTTTCCAGACTATCCAATAGCGAAAGTTTATTTTCTTCGGCTAATTGCAAAATGGCATTGCTCACAAATGTTTTCGAAATAGAGCCGGTGTTGAAAAGTGTTTGGGTAGTTATTTTCTCTTTCGTGTTGAGATCAGTCAAGCCATAGCCTTTGGAAAAAATGATTTTCTCATTTTTCAGGACGAGGATTGCACCTCCGGGGTCGGTTTCTTTTAATTCTGCCTTAAACAAGTTGTCAATTTCAGTCGCAATTTTTTCTGACGACTTTGGTGCGCACCCAACAAGTAGAATAGCAATGGCTGCGATTGATACTCGTTCGAGATGCCTGTTCATGATTTTTTGTTTTTAATAATGGAACTTATGGCAATCACCACCCAAACTGAATTGATGAACGTGAATGGATATGCCTCTTTGTAAACGCTGTTGATGATGAGCAGAATGGCACCAATTAAATTTAAAAGCTGAAAGGCCAGTGAACTCGAATTGATTTTTTGATAACTGTTGAGGCCATACGCACCAATTACCAGCACGGAGCCTATCCAACCTAAAGTAGTTATAAGTAAGTCCATTACTTTCGTAATTCAATTTTAATTACGTGCATGTCGTTGGTAACAAACAGCGATTTCTCATCGGCTGAAAGCGCGCAGTTCGAAGCGGCTTCAGCCAGTTTTATTTTGGCAACAAATTTTCCGGATGGGTTGAAAATCCAAACCCCACCTGGGCCAGTGCCAAATAGATTTCCTTTGCTGTCTACTTT
>Ga0226658_10000207_pt1 | contig 27087 bp, 24 predicted proteins | sample OliLak19BULKMAT1_FD_169091 | JGI IMG/M metagenome (GOLD analysis project Ga0226658, IMG submission 169091) | Freshwater microbial mat bacterial communities from Lake Vanda, McMurdo Dry Valleys, Antarctica - Oligotrophic Lake LV.19.BULKMAT1 (v2)... | ecosystem: Environmental > Aquatic >... | reverse complement strand
TCCTGATACTTCTCGTCTATATCTGATTCGAATTTGTAATCGACACGAAAAACCGCCAATCCATCATTCACGTTGGAAGTCAGTCTTTTTATATTATCCAGTTCATTAATTCTTTTTTCAATCGGGTCAACCACCAACTTCTCCATATCCTCGGGGCTGGTGCCTGGGTATACGACCACAATGGAATAACTGGGTGATTCCGATTCAGGATCCTCACCTCTTGGCATGTTGATCAGAGAGTTTAATCCCATTGCCAACATGAGCGCAAAAATGATAAGCGTAAACTGATAGTTCTTTACTGAAAATTCGGCTATACGCATAACGAATTATTTTTGAACAATAATAACTATCGAATTTTCAGTAAGGAAAGCCGAACCAGCAACAATGACTTGGTCAATGGTTTCTAGGCCTGCCGAAATAAATGCCCGTTGATTTTCCAAATACGCCACAGCCACTTTTACTTTCCTCACAGACTTGTTATCAGGTTGAACAACAAAAACGTAGGCGTCTTTTCCTTGCCCTTCTACAATGGCTTCAATAGGCACACTCCTTAAAGACTGCACGGTTGATGGCAGGATTTTTACTTTTGCAAAAAGCCCGGAAGCTAATTTTTTATTTGTCGGATTGATTTTTACTTCCGCTTGATACAAGCCAGTCGCTAACTCGGCTCCTTCATTCACCGAATTCAGCCCACCTTGCAACTCCACATTTGGATAAGCGTCTGTTGTGATGGTTACAGGATCCCCGGGTTTTACACGCACCCAATCTATATCCGGCAAGCCTACCTTTACAATCCAATTACTTTGTGCCGATGTATTGACTACCAAAATAGGAGACCCCACCGATGCCAACTCACCTTCATTAGCAAATTTTTTGATCACGCTGCCAGAAGCCAGTGCGTGAATGGTTGAAAATTGACGGTTGAATGAAGCAATACGGAAACCTTCCTGTGCAACATTATTAGCAGTCTGCAGATTTTGGAATTGCTCTAGTGTAGCGGCTGAATCTTTCAACAAACGTTGACCGCGTTCAAGATCACGTTTCGTTTTTTCTAAATTATTCTTTGCCTGACTTACCTGCGCGTCTATCTCTGTTAAATCAAGAGACGCCAGCAACTGTCCTTTACTAATACCATCGCCCTCTTTCACAAAAATTTTCGTGATGATACCGGGTACTTTAAACGATAGTCTGGATTCTGTTTCGGTACTGATCAGGCCCGAACTGATGATCGGCAAACTGTGTGTGCCCATTTCTACAGTAGCGAGTTTTACCGCCACTGCTGAATCATCAATTAATGGCGTAGAGGAATTTTGTTTTTCTTCTTTTTTACAAGCAATAGCAGAAAGGCCAACGCAAAGAATAAGAAGTGATTTGGATAACCTGTTCATATCTAACTTTTTATATTATAAAGAAGCAATTACTTTTTGAAGAGCCGCTTCCTTGCGCAACAGCTCGTAATGATTGATGGATTGTGTTAAACGAGATGTAGTTAATTTATTTTGAGCATCCAAGTACTCCAAAAGAATCGCCTGGCCTTCCGCATACTTTGATTGAATGATCTGAAAAGATCGCTCAGTACTCTTTACCCCGCTCTGAGCAGCTCGCAAAGCGGTCTTGGCGCTTTCTAATTCATAGTGCGCCTGAATTACTTGCAACTCAATTTGCTTTTTTAGTTGATCCATTCTGTTTTCCATCACTTGTTGATCAATTCGCGCTTGTTGAATCCGTGTTTTCTTTTCTCCTCCTTTGAAAAGATCCCACGTAAGCCCAAACTGGATAAGGTAATATTGCTGTGGATTGTCAAACTTATATTCAAATCCCTGATAGCCAATATCACCAACCGCATTTACCTTCGGCCAAAAGAAACTTCCTTTTTGCAATCCCAGAAGTTGTTCGTTGGCGCGAATGCCGCCTCCGAGTTGTTTCACTTCTTGCCGTTGCAATAGTGCCTGCGAGGTGAGCTCCTGAATTGTTTTGCCCGCGCCAGTATCTGACAACATGATGGCGGTATCTTCCAAGATTTCTTGACCCAACTCTCGGTTCAATAAGAAATTGAAATACGACCTTGCCACTTGACTATTTTTTTCGGTCTCCGCAATCTGCTGATCGGTTTTGCTCAATTCATATTCTGCATTCAACACTACCTCTTTGGTAGCCTTGGCATTGGCAACTAATTTTTGGTTTACCTTCAACAGTTCATTGAGCAAGGCCTTTGTCTTTCTTAAGATTGCCAACCCGTCTCCACTTTGTAGATATTGAAAATACGCAGAGGCAATGTTAAATTTTAATTCGTTTTCATACGCCTTTTTTTGCGCCTGTTGCACAGTTGTCAATTCTTTTTGAGCTTTATAAGCAAAATAGATATCGGGATTAAAAATATTTTGAATGACACGAAACTTCGTATCGTGGAAGTTATTCGGTAGGAACTGCTCGTTTACATTGGCAATTTGAGGAAACGAGCTGGAGCCGGTCAATTGATTGAGTGTTGTGTAGACCGGGTTCAACAAGTCGCCTACAGGAAAGGAAATTCTACGGCCACCTCCCGCCAAGGTATAATTGCCCATGGCTGAGACTTGAGGAAAAAAGAGTGCCCGGGAAAGGAGAAGACTCTGTTCACTTTTTTCAAAGTTCAGTTGTTCTTGCTTTAATTGAAGATTACTCTTCAACCCTTCTTGGATGTAGTTTTCCAAAACAGACGATTGTGCAAAAAGACTTCCAGAGAAGAAGAACATCACAACCAAATAAAGAGTTGCAGTTTTAATATTCATCGTTAACGCAATTAACTGTGTCCACTCAATGGTAAAAAAATTCTATGATTTAAGTCGTTCCAAAGCAGTATGAAATGTTTGATAGGTAGTATGCATGACCGCGTCTACCGCCAATCTGTTGTCGCGGGCTTCTTTTACATGAATAATGTGTTTGCTAATGCCCAGCGCGCAAAGTCCATGAATGAAACTCCAAATCATCATCGAAAAATTTTGTGAATCTAATCCCTTAAAGTGACCCAAGGTTTGACATTGTTTTACCGTTTGCAGTAATACATCAAAAGCACGGTCGCCTTCTTTCCATTCTTCATCCAAGCAATCCGTCACATGTTCCATTGGCTCCGAGCGCATGAAAAGCAATTCATACATACCAGCGTTGGTGGTCGCAAATTTGATATAGGCTTTTCCCATTTCAACTAAGCGTTCAAATGGATCAGTGAATCGAACCAACGGCTGAAAATGTTCAACCAACAGCCTGAAACCATCTTGGTGAAGGGCATGCACAATTTCATTCTTGTCCTTGAAGTAGAGGTAGATGGTAGCCGGACTGTATTCAATAGCTTCGGCAATGTTGCGGATGCTGACTTGTTCAAAACCTTTTTCCAAAAAAAGGTGATGAGCCGAACGGAGGATTTTATCCCTCATCTCAACTTTGCCTCGCTCCTTTCTCTCTTTTACTCCCATATTTTCTTGACTGATAATGCCAAAATTAATAAACGGTGTTTATTTTTAAATCAATGTTTATTAAAATATGATAAGTAATTGATTTTCAATGCAATAATTTTATTAAAACATATAAACTGCAAATAAGTATAAAATATGTAACTATATTTACTGCAATTACGATTAATACCATTATTCCACTTGAAGATGAAAAAAACAAAACTGGGTGAGTTTGAAGAGCTAGTGCTATTGACTGTGGCGACATTACAGCAAGATGCCTACGGTGTCGAAATCAAGCGAGAGTTGGAAGAACGTTTGAAGGATAAGTTGAGTGTTGGCTCCATCCAATCTGCATTGAAGCGCATGGAAGAAAAAGGATTTGTAACTTCTATGTTTGGCGATGCTACAAAAAAAAGAGGCGGTAAACGCAAGCGCATCTACTCCACTACTTCTCATGCGCATAAAGTTTTGGCGGAGATGAAGGACATTCGGGCGGGTCTTTGGGAATCCATGCCGAAATTGGCATTACAATTTAGTTAGTAGTTAATAGCAATTAGTGATTAATCTTAACTAGCGGCTATTGCAAATGGAGAAAATGACAAAATGAAATCCCTGCTAACTAATAACTAAGAACTATCAACTATGTGTCACCCACCCCAATGGCCAGTCAAGATTCTCCGCTTCTTTGTAAAAAAAGAATACCTCGAAGAAATCGAAGGCGATATGGAGGAAATCTTTCAAGATAACGTTGCGCGATTTTCGATTCGTAAGGCAAAAAGAATTTATACGTGGGAGATGGTCAAACTACTTAGGCCTTCATTGGTAAAGAATTTGTCAGCAATTCAACACATAAATCAATACGCTATGTTCAACAACTACTTTAAAATTTCAATTCGGGGTTTGATGAAAAATCCATTAAACTCGTTTATCAATATTTTTGGATTATCCGCAGCTATTGGTATATGTATCCTCTTATATGCCTTTGCCCAGTACACATTTAGAACAGATCAATTCCATGAAAACAAAAATGTAGTTTATCTCGCTACTTTTTTTGCTAATCGCGATGGTACTGAGCAACAATATGGAATTACTCCACGGCCTTTGGGTGAAATGTTAAAAGAAGATTTTGCGCAAGTAAAAAAAATGTGTCGCATACAGAACAGAGACGTAGTGGTAAAACAAGAGGCCAATGTGTTCCACGAACGCATAAGCTATACCGATCCAGCTTTTTTGGAGATGTTCACTTTCCCATTGAAGTGGGGAATATCAGGTTCACTAAATGATGTGAACAGCATTATCCTCAGCGAAGAAATGTCGATCAAATATTTTGGTGACGAGAACCCTGTCGGGCAAAACATTCAGTTGAATTTTGAAAAAGAAAGGACTAAAGTATTTAAAGTAACGGGTGTGGCCAAAAAATTTCCTGAGTCACGCAGCTTTGGTTTTTCGTTCCTACTCCACTTTGATAACCTCAAATTCGCGGAGCCTGATTATGACTTTCAGGATTGGACGGAACCAGTAAATGCTACTTTCATACAAGTCGGGCAGCCATCAGATATCGTAGCCATCGCAGCACGAATGGGAAAATACAAAACCATTCAAAACAGGGCCATAAAAAATGACTGGGCTATTTCCTCTTTCGTTTTTGAGCCACTGGTAACGTTGCATCAACATGCTGAAAATATAAAGGAGGATATTACCGGCAGTTCGGCTTCGGACTATAAGTCGATTATTTTCCTCAGCGTGATTAGCTTATTTATGATGGCGTTGGCCTGTTTCAATTACATTAACATCGCCATTGTATCGGCTGCCAAACGACTGAAAGAAATTGGTGTTCGCAAATCCATTGGCGCTTCGCGCAAAACAGTGATCGTACAGTTTTTATCGGAGAATATCGTCATCACTTTTTTTGCGCTCATTATGGGTGTGCTGTTGGGCCGGTTTGTCATCATCCCTTGGTTTGAGCAAATGAACTATTTCAGTACCGAATTTACATTCAATGATCGGACGCTATGGATGTATCTTTTAGCCATACTACTTTTTACCGCTATCGCCTCGGGCATTTACCCTGCATTTTATATCTCAAGATTTCAGGTAGTAAATATTCTAAAAGGTTCTGTTCAGTTTGGAAAGAAAAATCCCATAACAAAAATTTTTCTCACATTTCAATTAATTCTCGCATGCATACTTATGACCAGTGCGGTGATGTTCACACAAAACTCTGCATATATGGTAAAGCGCCCTTGGGGATATAATAAAGCAGAAGCAATTTATGCCGCAGTGCCGGATCAATTAGCCTATGACCAATTGGGTGTCGTAATGGCTCAAGACCCCAATGTGATTTCTATTTCAGGTTCCAAACACCACATAGCCAAGAGCAACACCACCGCGGTTCTTCATCTGCCGGAACGGGAATACGAAGTAGACCAGCTTTCGGTAGACGCTCACTACTTTGAAACGCTGGGTATCGAGCTAGCAGCCGGAAGGATTTTTAATAAGCAGGAAAAAGGTGACAAACAGGCCATCATAGTAAACGAATTTTTAGTCAAGAACCTATCCCAATTACTACCGGGATGGGAACAGCCCATTGGGCAACAAGTTGAAATTGATAGTATGCGATTTGAAGTAGTTGGCGTAGTGAAGGATTTTCACAGCTCCAATTTCTTTAAGCCTATACGCCCGCTCATTTTCAAAGTCGCAAATAAAGAAGAATATCGTTACTTGTCGTTGAAAGCGGCAGAGGGTACAGAGATTAAAACCTACAAAGCGTTGCAAGCTGAATGGGCAAAGCTCTATCCTCAAATTCCGTTTCAAGGCAGCTTACAAGAAGATGTGTGGGGCGATTATTATTCTCAGATGAGTACGCACGGCAAGTTTTGGAGAGGGATCGCATTGATAGCGGTATTATTGGCAAGCTTAGGATTGTACGGCTTGATGACGCTGAATGTCACGGGAAGGGTAAAGGAATTTAGTATTCGAAAAGTAATGGGCGCCAATACAAAAAATATTGCTCTTAATGTGACCAAGCAATATTGGATACTTTTTATAGCTGCATTGGTTATAGGTGCGCCCATCAGCTTTGTGCTTTTAAAGTTCGTGCTTGAATTTGCCTACGAATATCACATGCCTATCGACTATTCGGGTACAATCATCGCAGTAGCTCTTTTGATAGTTGTTGTATTGACAACGGTCTCTCTACAGGTCAGAAAAGTTTCGAAATCAAATCCTGTGGAGGGCTTGAAAACGGAATAAGTTAACAAACGTAAAAGACATATGTATTATGAAAGTAAATAAATTAGAAGACTTCAAATTCAATATTAAGATTAAACTTTCTGCTTTGTGGACATCTGTGACGCTCTGCTATTTGTATGGCGATTACTTTGAACTGTATGTTCCGAAGAAGGTAGAAGGGCTAGTGAGCGGTGTTAACATGTTAGATAGCCCTTTAAAATTATTTATTGCCTCTTTACTTCTAGCGATTCCAGCGGTTATGGTTTTTCTTTCTATCGTTTTGAAACCATCTCTAAACAGGTGGCTAAATATAGTGTTCGGAATATTTTTTACAATTTTTGTGGCCTTGGTCGGTGTATCTTCTATTTCTCCTTGGCGAGCGTTCTATGTATTCTTAGCAATCATTGAAGTTTTAATTACTTCAACGATTGTAGCGTACGCTTGGAATTGGCCAAGACGGAAAAATCAATCCCTCTAACGCATTATGACCCCAACCTAGAAAACTGCACACTTTGTCTGCCTCATTTATTTAACCATTGTACTCTCGGGCATTCTCAGTCTGTTATATGTGCCATCCCAACTAATTGTGTGGGACAATGCATCTACCACTTTTTCTACTATTGTTGCCCACGAAACGTTGTTTCGGTTAGGTATCTTAGCTTAAGCCGTTTGCTACATCGCTTTTCTTTTCTTACTAATCGTTCTATACAAATTGCTTAGTCCAATCAATAAAAATTATGCTACCGCAATGGCCGCGTTGGCAGTAATTAGCGTTCCGATTTCGCTTGTTAATTTATCCCACAAATATTCTGTGCTCACACTCATCAGCAAAGCTCAATACCTTAACGTAATTCAACCCGATCAACTACGCGCGCAGGTGATGTTACAACTTGATTATTATAACAATGGTATTAATTTGGTTTCCTTCTTTTGGGGGCTTTGGCTTTTTCCGTTTGGCTACCTAGTTTTTAAATCGGGTTTCTTGCCGAAAATTTTAGGGATATTTTTGATGGTAGGATGTTTTTTGGTTACCTAATCGACCTGTAGGAAACTTCTTATATCCAAATTATAGTGGGTTGGGTATCTCAACAATTGTTTCCATGCCCTCAAGTATTGGTGAAATTGGCACTTGTCGATGGTTGCTGATTATGGGGGTTAAAAAGCGACCCCCAGAATCTAGCAACAGTTGATTATCAACTAGCCTGACACTAAACGCTCAATTTTGCCTGCGCTGCCCACTCCCCCAGCTTTTTCCTGAACGTGTGGAAGAGTGAGTGGATGAAGTTGGCCTAGCCGAACCCGGCCTGCGTTGTTGGCCGTGGCGGGATTGCGGTTTGGGCTTTTCTTCAGAACTGCTCGTGGCCGTCATCGGGTAAGGATGACCATCCACTACTGGAACAGGTTTGCCAATTAGTTTTTGAATGTCGCGTAGAAATTCACGTTCGTCAAAATCACAAAATGAAATAGACACTCCACTTGCTCCAGCCCTACCGGTTCTACCGATTCGGTGAACGTAAGTTTCGGGAATATTTGGCAATTCGTAATTGATTACCGTAGAAAGATCATCCACATCAATTCCTCTTGCAGCAATATCAGTGGCTACCAGCACGCGTGTTTTCTGCAACTTAAAATTGCTGAGGGCGCGCTGTCTTGCATTCTGAGATTTATTTCCGTGAATAGCTTCTGCATGAACACCTGCTTTATTCAAATCCATGGTCACTTTGTCCGCGCCATGTTTAGTACGAGTAAAAACCAATGCCGTGACAATCGATCTGTCCTTTAGCAAATCGAGCAACAGCGACTTCTTATTCTTTTTATCTACGTAGTAAAGCGACTGCTGGATCGTGTTTGCTGTGGATGAAACCGGAGTCACTTCTACGCGAACGGGGTTTGTAAGAATTGAATGGGCCAACGATGAAATTTCTTTTGGCATGGTAGCCGAGAAGAATAGTGTTTGCCTTTTCAATGGAAGTTTCGCAATTACTTTTTTTACATCATGAATGAAACCCATGTCCAACATGCGATCGGCTTCGTCCAAAACAAAAATCTTTATATGATCAAGTTTCACATACCGTTGGTTCATCAAATCCAACAAGCGACCGGGGGTTGCAATCAAAATATCTACGCCTGCACGCAAAGCATCCGTCTGCGATTTTTGGGATACTCCGCCAAAGATAACAGTGTGACTTAATTTCAAATATCTGCCGTAGGCTGCAAAACTTTCTCCAATTTGAATGGCCAATTCGCGAGTGGGAGTTAATATCAGCGTTTTAATGCCAGCGGGGGCTTTCACATAAATTTCATACTGGTGGAGCAATTGCAATATTGGAATAGCAAATGCGGCAGTCTTTCCAGTGCCCGTTTGGGCGCAACCGAGCAAGTCTTTTCGCTCCAACAAAATAGGAATGGCTTGTTCTTGTATCGGTGTGGGTGTGGTGTAACCTTCTGTTTTTAACGCCCGAAGAATTGGCTCAATAAGGTTTAATTTTTCAAATGACATAGTGATTTTTAAAATAGAGGACGACTGGTTTAAACGCCTCTTGTATTATCGCACCGTTGAATACGGTTTTTACGGGAATTGGGAGGAGTGAGCGCCAAAGATAATCAAATAAGGTGAAAGAACCGCACTTAATGGCTGGTCAGTCCTGGGCCGGGCACTAATCTGCCGGGCTTTTGGCCAGTGTGCTGTCCCTCTTTCAGTACTTGTTTTCCATTTACAAAAACATGCTGCACGCCAGACGCATACTGGTGCGGATCATCAAAAGTCGCATGATCTTGAATCGCAGTTGAATCAAAAATAACTATGTCAGCAAAGTTGCCGGGCTTTAACAAGCCACGCTTCTCAATTTTTAAATTGCCCGCGGGCAATGAAGTCATTTTGCGAACTGCCTCTTCAACAGAAATCAGCTTATCCTCTCGGGTATACTTTGAAAGCAATCGAGCAAAACTTCCATACCCGCGAGGATGAGTTCCGTCTTCATTAAATGGGGGCTCATCAGCAATAGAGCCGGCATCCGAACAGATACTCACATAGCTCAGCGGAAGCATTCTTTTGATATTGTCTTCGGAAATCAAAAAGAAGATGCATGGTATACTGGATTTATCAGCCAGCAACAAATCCAGTATCGTTTCATTGGCATTCTTGCCGTGCAGTTTCGCAATCTCATCCAACCTCTTTCCACGATACCTCTCGTTCAAAGAATCCGTTCTAAATCCCATCACCATTACATCTTTGGGATCCGAGTTTCTACTCGGTATTCCCAATTCCATTTCCCTTAACAGACGCTTTCGCAACGCAGGATTTCGCAAGCGCTTACGCATGTCTTTTGCACCACCTTCTTGAACCCATGTTGGCAATCGCGCGGTGATGCTGGTTCCGCTGGCGTTGTAGGTGTACATATTGGCTGTAATTTTCAAACCGGCTTTTCGCGCACTGTCAATCTTCGCCAACACGGTGTCTATCTTATTCCAATTCCAGGTGTTGTTAATTTTCAGGTGGTAAATTTCGGCCGGCACATTTGCTTCTTTGGCAATTCGAAATACTTCGTTCATGGCCGGAAGTATTTTATCGCTCTCGCTGCGCATGTGGGTGATGTACATCCCATGATATTCTGAAACTACTTTACTCAGCTCGATGAGCTCTTCAGTAGAAGCATAATCGGCTGGCGCATAAATCAGCGAAGAACCCAAACCCATCGCTCCTTGCTCCATAGCATCGCGCACCAGAAATTTCATCTGCTCCAATTCAACACTGGTTGGTTTTCTGTTCTCATATCCAACTACGTAATTTCGCACCGAAGTAGCGCCCACAAACGAAGCGAAGTTGGGAGTGACTCCTTTCTTTTTCAACACTTCAAAATATTCACCCAACGTACTCCAAAGCGTGTCTTTGCTATTCTTTTTCTTGCGTGGTCCGGGGCTCCAACCTTCGCCAAAGACTTCTAATGTGACGCCCTGTTTAATATCGCTCATCGAGCGGCCATCTTTCAACAACGAACCATCTGCCCAACTCAACATATTTATAAATCCGGGCGAAATAGCTAAACCCTTTGCATCCAATTCTTCCTCACCAGTGGCATTTGATAAATCGCCCATGGCTGCAATGGTGTCAGCATTGATACCAATATCACCCAAAAAGGGTTTGCTGCCCGAACCATCGTAAATCAATCCATTGCGAATGATTAGGCCAAAATGATCTGTGGGCTTATTGATACAAAATGACAGAGAAAACAAGCTAATTAACAAAACAACGTTGCGATTCATTTGAATAGTGAGTTTACGCTTCAATTTGAAATAGTTAAATTTACCTACCAAATGAAAAGTGAAAAAATTTATCTAGATACTTCGGTAATTAACTTTCTCTTTGCAGATGACGCCCCTGAGAAAAAAGAGATAACTATCGATTTTTTTGACAATTTCATCAAAACGGGCGTCTATCAAGCATTTATCTCCAACTTCGTTCTTCAAGAAATCAATCAAACTCCAAATCCAGAAAAAAAAGCCAAGCTTCTCGGAATCATTGACTCCTATTTTATAAGTCAGTTGGAGTTGACACACCTTCCAGAAATACAAGGTATGGCCAAGCAATATTTGGAAAATTCTGTCCTTCCAAAAAACAAACTATTTGATGCACTGCATGTAGCTTGCGCGGTAGTCCATCAATTCGATTATCTTGTTAGTTGGAACTACAAACATCTCGCTAATGTGCAACGGGAAAAGAAGGTAACTTTAATTAACTTTGAAAACGGTTATGTACAACCCTTTAGAATAATTACACCAATTGACTTGATCGACTATGGAATCTAAAACATCAAACGCGTTGCTGGAGGTTTGGGGATGGAAAGAAAAAGCCTACCAACAAATTAAAGAAATGCCCTTGGACAAAGCCATTGAGTTTATAATTGATCAAACTAAATCAACGGCAGAGACTCTTAAAAAAAAGGCAAAAGAAAGAAAAAACGATTAGTTATTTGCACCCAACCCCTTGGACATAATCCTCAATTGACTTCACTAATGGAGCGGAATCACTTCCCTTAAATCCGTTGATATCCGAGTAATTGATCTTTGCCTTATACTCCTTCAACAACACCTTTGATAGTGGCAAATACGACCAATGCCACTTCTCTTCCTCATAACCAGTTCTTCCATTTTTCTTTGACGTATAAGGCTGACAAAATCCAAACTCAGCGGCATTGGCTTGCAGCCATTGATAAATCTTCAACCCTTCACTAGTTGCGAAATAAGAATTCTCCAATGAATTCAAGTCCATGTCCGTGCCCCAATGGTGGCGCGAAGTGCCCGGCATAGAACTATAGAGCATAATCAGTCGCGCCCGCTCGGTAGGGTCGCCAATTGTAGTCACATCCTTGCCTTGAACCAAAGTTCTCCCCTCCCATTTATTTTCCCAAATTTTTTTTTGCGATGAGAAATTACGTGTGGCCGATATGATAAATAGTTCAACTCCCTCCTTCTTAGCAGCCTCGGCCATCTTTACAAAAGCTACGTATGTTTCCTTTCGAAGAAATTTTCCTGCGGCACTGCCTTTCGCATGAGCATTGTTTAACTTTACAAAACGTTCGTCTTTGGCTTCATTAAACTGACCGAGCAAATATTTTTTATCCACTTCTTGTGCTAATCCGGTTGACAAACCAAATGCTACGCAACAAGCTAAGCTAATTTTGAATTTTGAATTTTGCATTTTTAATTCATTTTCAAACCCTCTCCTCCACTTCATTCATCACCTTCGTTTGTACTTGTATCGATTCATGGTGCACCAATCGAAGTAAATCACGCATAAATCCCTCTTCCAATCCCATCGCCTTGCCAAGCGTGACACGCGTCTTGATAATTTCTTCCCATCGATTAACCTGCAAAATCGTAACGTTGTTATCCTTCTTGTACTGGCCAATTTTTTCTGAAATCTTCATCCGCGATGACATCTTCTGCATGATCTCGTCATCCAATTGGTCAATCTGTTCGCGCAGTACGCTCAAGGTATCTTTGAAAGTTTTGTTTTCGCTAGATGCCGTGCGTACTACTAGGTCGCCCAATATTTTTCCAAGCACTGCTGGCGTCACTTGTTGCTTGGCATCACTCCATGCAGCATCCGGATTAATATGGCTTTCGATCATCAAACCAGACATGTCCAAGTCAAGCGCTTTTTGCGCCACAAACGCAATCAAATCACGATTGCCCGAAATATGGCTGGGGTCGCAAATCATCTCCAACTCAGGGAAACGCGTTTTCAATTCAATCGCCAAATCCCACATGGGCAAATTGCGGAACGGCCCCTTCTCATAGGAAGAAAACCCGCGATGGATAGCTGCCAATTTTTTTATTCCCGCTTTATTTAAGCGCTCCAACGCACCCACCCACAATTCCAAATCAGGGTTCACCGGGTTCTTCACCATCACCGGAATATCAACGCCTTTCAGCGAGTCCGCAATCTCTTGCACCGAAAACGGGTTAACGGTTGTGCGCGCGCCCACCCACAAAATATCTACACCTGCCTTCAAACACGCTTCAACATGTGCGGCATTGGCAACCTCCGTTGTCACGGGTAAACCCGTTTCCTTTTTAGCAGTCATCAGCCAGTTCAGCCCCACATCTCCTGCTCCTTCGTATTGGCCGGGGCGTGTGCGCGGTTTCCAAATACCAGCACGCAAGGCATGCACTTTCCCAGTTGCAGCAATTTGCTTTGCCGTTGCCACCATTTGCTCTTCCGTTTCAGCACTGCAAGGCCCGCTGATGATGATTGGCTTTTTTACATTTAACCATTCTGCAATCGACTCCAGTTCTAATCCTTTTTTCATATACTCAATATTAAGGTTCAAGTTTTAAAATCCGTTTGAAAATTCCTATTTATTTTTTTGGCGGCTGTCGGGCTATTCGTTTCAAGTCCGGCAAACACACTTGCTCCACACTTCGGGCTTTCCACTTCTATCCCGGCCGCACGTTATCTACAACATTCAGCATTACCTCTCAATTATTTTTTATCTAATACTCTTCTTATGTCATTTGCATTCGTCAACGTCTTCACCAGTTCTTTTGTATCACGTTTCAACAAGTGGTAATGAAATTTCTGCAAGTGCATGATGTACTCCAGCAACGCATTGCTCAAATGCTCAGCATTCTGTTCAAAAATCGGTGCCCACATGGCCGGAGAACTTTTTGCCAAGCGTACGGTGGAAGCAAAACCGCTGCCCGCCAAATCAAAAATATTCTTCTCGTCTTTTTCAATGTCCAACACCGTTTGCCCTAGCAAAAAAGCGCTCACGTGCGATAAATGAGATACGTATGCCACGTGCTTGTCGTGTTCGTCAGCTTCCATGAAAATTGATTTCAAGCCAACACCATCAAAAATTTGCTTTGCTATTTCAAGCGATTGTGCAGAGGTTTTCCCTTGTTCGCAAATAATATTTGTCTTCCCAACAAACAAACCCTCTTGTGCAGCAGCAGGCCCCGAGTTTTCCGTCCCCGAAATTGGGTGCGCTGCTACAAACTGACTACGCTTGACATGATGGCTCACCGATTTACAAATCATATTCTTAGTAGATCCCGTATCGATCACAACCGTGCTGTTGCCAATTCTGTCTAAGACGGCAGGCAACAATGCGCCAATTGCATTGACTGGTATCGCCAAGATCACCGCATCCGACTGAGCCAAAGCTTGATCTTCTGGGAGTATTTTATCAACCAGTCCCAATTTCACGGCCTGTTGCGCATGACCTTCATTAAAATCTACCCCAAATAATTCAGTGGCAATTTTCTTGTTGCGCAAATCAATTGCAAACGAACCTCCAATCAACCCCAAACCAACAACCGTTATTTTCATTTTAGATTTTAGAATTAAGACCTGAAATTTGAGATTTTGCAGAAAGGTCAACCGAAGGAACAGGAAAATGGAAACCGGAAACCGGAAACTCAAAAAAGAACTTTGCAATTCTAACTCTCGCCTCATTTAACTTCTCCTCTGTCGCGCATAGAGAAATGCGAATATGTCTCCTCCCCGTTTCTCCAAAAATAAAACCAGGCGTAATGAACACGTGTGTTCCGTACAAAATTTCATCAATCCATTTTTCGACATCCTTCACTTTCTCAGGTGCCTTCGCCCACACAAACAGCCCCGATTGTTTTTTTGAATATTCACAACCGAGCACATCTAATATCTTACATGCAGCTTCTTTTCTCTTCTGATAGACTAGATTGAGTTGCGTAAACCATTCTTCTCCGTTTTTCAAGGCCTCCACGGCAGCGTGTTGCAAGCCCAAAAACATTCCAGAGTCCATATTGCTCTTCACACGCAATACCGCATCAATGTAATGAGCATTGCCCGCCACCCAACCAATTCGCCAGCCTGCCATGTTGTGCGACTTGCTCAAGGAGTTTAATTCAAGTGCTACCTCCGTTGCGCCCTCAATACTCAATATAGAAAGAGGAGCATCATTCAGGATGAGTGAGTAAGGGTTGTCGTTTACAATCAAAAAATTATTTCGCCTGGCTAAGTCTACCAACTCTTTCAACTCCCCGCGCGTGGCAATTCTCCCAGTTGGCATATGTGGAAAATTCACCCACATGATTTTTACTTTCGACAAATCACGCTTCTTGAGTTCATCCATATCTATTCCCCAATCCAACTCTTCTTTCATTTCGTAGGTAAGTGTCTTTGCTCCCACCAACTTAGCAACAGAAGCGTAGGTCGGGTAGCCAGGATCAGGAATCAATACTTCATCGCCTTCATTTACAAATGCCATCATTGCGTGCATGATCCCTTCTTTCGATCCCATCAGAGGTAAAATCTCCGTTTCTGTATTCAATGAAACAGCGTATGTCTTATTGTAAAAATCCGCAATCGCTTTTCTCAGTGCAGGAATGCCTTTGTAATTTTGGTAGCCGTGGTTGGCAGGATTTCCCGCTGAGATTGTCAACGCATCGATCGCGTTTTGTGACGGCATTTGATCAGGGCTTCCGATGCCCAAATTAATGACGGGCCATTCCGGCTTATCAATACCTCGTACCTCCGCCAGCTTTTTGCTAAAGTAATACTCTTCAACATTCTTCACCCTATTTGCAAACTCAATCATTTTATTTTCTCTTTATTTTCGGCCGCAAGCCACATGCTGCTCGTTACAATCTTGATCTTCTAATTTTCTATCTGTCAATTCTCAATTTCTGATCCCCAGGGTAATTTTTATTCTACCCCCTAAATTCTGAATTCTATATTCTGTCCCTATAGCTATCGGAACTATTTGTATTCAATCTTCGCCTTCTTGTATTCTCCCAACACGCTCAAATTTCTTACTTGCCGTAACACTTGTTGAATAGCGTCATCGTAATTTTTTCTACGTTTCCACTCTACATCAATATGGATGGAGTATTCACTGGGTTTACCCACAATCGGTATCGACTGGATTTTGGAAAGATTAATTTGATTTTTTTTCAACGTCATTAACGCCTCGGCCAAACTTCCTACTTCATTGGCCACTTCAAAACAAAGTGACGCCTTATTGCTGTCGTTGGTAGTTTGCCTGTATTTGGCAAGGATTAAGAACCGAGTAAAATTCTTTTTGTTCGTTTCAATTCGCTTCTCTAAAATTTGAAGCCCAAATTTCTTAGCGGCCTGTTCATTAGCTATGGCGGCAGTATCCATCAATTTTTTCTCCTTTACCTTTCTAGCCGACACAGCCGTATCATCGCTTTCGCGGATTTCTACATTCTTCAGTTTGAACAAGTAATCACTACACTGACGAATGGCCATCGGGTGAGATTCAATACATCTTATATCAGTCAACTTTACACCAGGCATAGCCAATAAATGCATTTGAATTGGCAAATACACTTCTCCGATGATCGAAAAATGATACTCTTGCAAAAGGAAATAGTTTGGAAGGATGCTACCCGCAATAGAGTTTTCAATCGCCATTACGGCAAAATCCGACTCACCTTTTTTCAATGACTCACACAAGCTATGAAACGATAAACACTCAACCGTTTCAATCGCCTGATCAAAATACGTAAGGGCAGCCACTTCATGAAAACTAGTAGCAATGCCTTGGATAGCTATTTTAGCCTTTTTCTTTTTGCTCATTCAATCGTTATAAAATGAAAAGTCCCAGTTTTCACCGGGACTTTTCTGAGTTTCTTTTGTTTTTATGTTTTCAACAAAGCGATTCTCGATCTAGTCCCTTGGGAGCTGGATAAAAATAAAAGTTAAAATAAAATCGCTTGTTGCTCATGGCTAATATTACAAGCATCGAAGGAAAACAAAAAAATGGAATCATCAAAAGAAGCTACCAAAATTCATCAAAATAATTGCTCTCCTAACCTTTGTTAGCTAGCGAGGGTGATGAGGAATGTCTTCAAAACAACTATCTTTCAGTCAGATTAACCCTCCAAACATGACACCTAGCAAGCTTCTTTTCGTCCTTTCAACGGTTGTTCTTTCTGCATGCAACTCATCTGGCAAGCGCGAAGGTCATTCTCCGGAGTCAGCCAATGCTGATAATCCCAATCAGGCATTATACGATCAGGTAATGGATATTCACGATGAAATCATGCCAAGGGTGGAAGATATTTATCGACTGAAAAAAGAGCTGCAAGAGAAAGTTGCCAGCTCCAAAGACCTGACCGCAGACAAAAAGCAGGAGCTGGAATTGATCGTAACGCAGCTTGATTCTGCTGACCACTTAATGATGGATTGGATGCACACCTTTAGCCCACTACCCGATTCAACCGATCAGGAGAAAGCACGTGCCTATCTGGAGTCTGAAATGGAAAAAATCAAAAAGGTGCGGGAGCTGATGAATGAATCCATAGAGAAAGCAAAAGCAGAAGCTCCCAAAAAATAAAACTCCTATTTAGAAACTCGCTTCGAGGCCTTATGATGTGGCAACTCTTTGCCCGTTGCCTTTTTCCCTTCCTTCTCCCGGTTTTTTTGCTCTAAACGAACGTTGTAGCGGATTGCTTGCCAGTACTCCGCTCCATAGCCAACAAAAATCTCAGCTCCTTTAGAAATATCTTTAGATGCCTCAACGAAACATCTTTTCTTCTCGGTGACATATTCAGCATTGTTTTTCACTCCTTCAATGCGTGTAATACCCATGGCATCATTGGCATATTGCGCCACCGATTTTTGGGTTTGCCAGGCGTCAATGCAATGCTTATTGGTGAAATGGAAAACATAGCCATTTCTGTCATCGGCCATCTTCTCTACTTCCTTCCAAGTAATGCGCTTGCCTTTGTACTCTACTATTCGGGTGCCTTTTTTGATAGGTTGTGTTGTAAACAATCCCTTTCCCGCGCCCGGTATGGAAGATTTCCTAACTACTATTGATTTCTCTAATAAAGCCATTTCACTTTTTTAATATCCAATCACTATAAAACAAAACATCCTGATCAATTACATGATCAGGATGTGGTACTAATTCTTGCCTACAATTATTTGATGATAACATCAACACCTGAAGGCAGTTCTAGCTTCATTAGGGCATCAATGGTCTTGGTGCTGCTGGAGTAAATATCCACCACACGCTTGTAGGTACAAAGTTGGAACTGCTCACGCGCTTTTTTGTTTACGTGTGGCGAGCGAAGTACCGTAAATTTCTCTTTTTCAGTAGGAAGGGGAATCGGTCCGCTTACTACAGCACCTGTTGCTTTTACCGCACGCACGATTTTCTCAGATGACTTGTCTACCAAGTTGTGATCGTACGATTTTAATTTAATTCTGATTTTTTGGCTCATGATCTAAACGTCTTTTAGATATTTATTTTGCGGCAACAGCGCCTTTTACTTGTTCAATTACTTTCTCAGCTAAGTTCCTTGGCACGGGTGAGTAGTGTGCAAATGTTAATGTGGCTGAGGCACGTCCCGAAGTCAATGTTCTTAAGTCAGTGATGTAGCCAAAAAGTTCCGACAAAGGCACATCGGCCTTAATCACTTGTGCCCCACCTCGCGTGTCCATTCCCTTCATGATACCTCTTCTTCTATTCAAGTCACCAGTTACAGAACCTGTGTACTCATCGGGAGAGATCACCTCTACACCCATGATTGGCTCTAACAATTGAGGACCGCATTTGCGCGCGGCTTCTCTAAATCCAATTCTGGCGGCCAACTCAAACGATAGTGAGTCAGAGTCAACATCGTGGAAAGATCCGTGGAACAATCTCACTTTCATGTTATCAATTGGATAACCTGCCAGGGGTCCATTCACCATGGATTGTTCAAAGCCCTTTTGAATAGCAGGAATGAATTCGCGTGGAATAACACCACCCACAATATCATTTTCAAATTCAAGCCCCGCCTTATCACCTTCTTCCAACACACGTGGCCCGATTTCAAATACGATATCGGCAAACTTGCCACGCCCACCCGTTTGTTTCTTGTAAACCTCTTTGTGCTCAATAGATTTCGTAAGCGATTCTTTGTAAGCCACCTGAGGAGCTCCTTGGTTGATCTCTACTTTGAACTCTCGCTTTAAGCGATCGATGATAATCTCTAAGTGAAGTTCTCCCATTCCACGAAGAATTACTTGTCCTGTTTCGTGATCAGTGTTGACACGAAGTGTCGGATCTTCCTCCACCAACTTAGCGATGGCCATACCCAATTTATCAGCATCCACTTGCTTCTTAGGCTCAATGGCGTAACCAATCACTGGCTCTGGGAATACCATTGACTCAAGAACTACTTTACGTTTTTCATCGCAAAGCGTATCTCCCGTCTTGATATCTTTAAAACCGACAACCGCGCCAATATCGCCAACGGGAAGTCTATCAATTTGATTTTGCTTGTTCGCGTGCATCTGGAACACACGGGAAATCCTTTCTTTCGATTCCGTTCTCGTGTTGTACACATAAGAACCTGATTCTAACACTCCCGAATAAGCGCGAATAAAACACAAACGACCTACAAAAGGATCGGTAGCAATTTTGAATGCCAATGCCACGAACGGCTCTTTCTCGTCAGGGCGAATGGTAACAGGAAGGTCTGTATCCGGATCGATTCCGATAATCTCTTCTTTATCCAATGGCGATGGCAATAACTCCATCACATAATCCAACATCGTCTGCACACCTTTGTTCTTGAAAGAAGAACCACACACCATCGGAACAATTTTCATGTCGATGGTTGCTTTACGAAGCGCAGTTAAAATCTCTAATTCAGTGATGGAGCTGGGATCGTCAAAGAATTTTTCGATCAACGTCTCATCATATTCGGCAACAGCCTCTAGCAATTTCTCGCGGTATTCACGAGCTTCATCAACCATGTCTGCAGGAATAGGAACTTCCTTGAAAGTCATCCCCTTGTCGTCCTCACTCCAAATGATACCACGGTTGTTGACTAAGTCAACAACGCCTTTAAATTGATCTTCTGCACCAATCGGCAATTGAAGAGCTACTGCTTTACTACCTAATTTCTCCTTCACCTGTTTGCAAACTCCCAAGAAGTCAGCACCCGAGCGATCCATTTTGTTAACAAAACCGATGCGGGCCACTTTATAATTGTCTGCTAGGCGCCAGTTCGTTTCTGATTGAGGCTCCACGCCATCCACTGCACTAAACAAAAACACTAAACCATCTAATACACGCAATGAGCGGTTTACCTCCACGGTAAAATCTACGTGCCCAGGCGTATCGATAATGTTTACGTGATAATCATTTTTTCTGTACTTCCAGTAAACGGTAGTAGCAGCGGATGTGATTGTGATACCACGCTCCTGCTCTTGCGCCATCCAGTCCATGGTAGCTGCACCATCATGCACCTCTCCTATTTTGTGGTTAACACCCGCATAGTAAAGAATACGCTCGGTAGTGGTCGTCTTTCCTGCATCGATGTGCGCAGCGATACCAATGTTTCTCGTGTATTTTAAATCCCTTGCCATTTTTTAAATAAGAATTGTGATCGTTGATTTTAGTCCCTGTCCTGATAACTATAGGGTCCGGGATTAGAAACGGAAATGTGAGAATGCTTTGTTGGCTTCTGCCATACGGTGTGTATCGTCTTTCTTTTTGATAGCCGCACCTTCACCCTTTGAAGCAGCCAAGATTTCTCCAGCCAACTTATCCATCATGGTTTTTTCGCCACGTGCGCGAGCATAGTCAATTAACCACTTAATGCTCAAATTGATTTTGCGCTCGGGACGGATTTCCACAGGCACTTGAAAAGTAGCTCCTCCCACTCTGCGGCTTTTTACTTCCACACCAGGCATCACGTTGTTCATAGCGCGTTTCCACACTTCCAAACCATTTTCGCCACCAGCTTTTTTCTCTACTTGCTCAATCGCATCATAGAATATATTGTAAGCAATACTTTTCTTGCCATCGTTCATCATATAGTTCACAAACTTGGTTACAAGCGTGTCACTGAATTTTGGATCAGGAAGAAGATATCTTTTCTTGGGTTTGGACTTTCTCATGTATAATTATTTTGAATGCTTTATTTCTTTTTCGCGGGCGCTCCTTTTGCGGGGGCTCCTTTTGCCGCAGCGGCTGCTGCACCTGCCTTCGGACGCTTAGCTCCGTACTTTGAACGACTTTGTTTACGTCCACTCACACCGGCAGTATCTAATGCTCCCCTCACGATGTGGTACCGAACACCTGGAAGATCCTTTACACGACCTCCGCGAACTAGCACAATAGAGTGCTCTTGCAAGTTGTGACCCTCTCCCATAATGTAGGCGTTAACCTCTTTCTGGTTGGTCAGGCGCACACGAGCCACCTTTCTCATAGCCGAATTAGGCTTTTTAGGGGTAGTTGTATATACGCGGGTACATACGCCCCTGCGTTGAGGCGATGAATCAAGGGCGGGAGACTTAGACTTAAAAGTCAGTTTAGTCCGGCCTTTTCTCACAAGTTGCTGAATGGTAGGCATTTAATATTTCTTTTTAAACCTTGAAAAATAAGGACTGCAAAGGTATCTAAAATTGGAAGGATGCAAAATATTGTTAGAAAGAAATTTTAGGCTTCAACCCGTAAAATAGAGTTGAAATTGAGGCGCAACGCTCATAAACTCCAATCAAGCCTCGCCCATCGTCCCCCCGAAATTCATAGGGAAAGTAGGGAGGTCGTTGGTTTGTTTGATCGCCCCAAAAGTAGCCTCGTATTTACTGATATTGTCCTTCAGTGCAGCCAATAAACGCTTAGCATGCTCTGGAGTAATAACAATACGGGATTTTACTTTAGCCTTGGGGACGCCCGGCATTAGCCGAATAAAATCGATGACGAATTCGCTGTTGGAATGGGCGATCATTGCTAAATTGGAATAGATGCCCTCTGCGATCTCTTCGGATAACTCGATGTTGATCTGGTTCTGGGGGGATTGGTTTTTGTCTTCAGCCATGATTTAATTTGTTAATTCGGTGATTCGTTAATGCGCTAATTCTATACACTCAAAATAAACATAGTCTCAATAAAAAAAATGTGCCAATACGAATATCAGCACATTTTTAAATCATCGAATCAACGAATTAGTTCATTACCGAATTAATCCTGCAACTCTTTCTCTTTAGATCTGCGCTCAGGAGCATCCACCAATCGTTGGTATTCTTCTTCTGAACCCACGATCATGTCGTTGAACCTGCGCTGACCGGTGCCTGCCGGGATTAAGTGACCTACAATCACGTTCTCTTTCAAGCCCATTAATTGATCAGCCTTTCCGCGGATGGCGGCTTCGCTCAACACTTTTGTGGTCTCTTGGAAAGACGCAGCTGACAACCAGCTTTCAGTCTTCAAAGAAGCTTGTGTGATACCTTGCAACGTAGGGCGAGAAACCGCTGATAATGCATCGCGCACGTCAACAATTCTCTGATCCTTGCGCTTCAACGATGAATTCTCATCCCTGAATTCGCGGGGAGTAATAATCTGCCCCACTTTAAAGCGCACAGAATCGCCTGCATCCATCACTACTTTCTTATCTAATATCAAGTCGTTCTCCTCACGGAATTCAAACTTATCAACATATTCACCGGGTAAGAATGTGGTATCACCCGAATCGATGATTTCTACTTTCTGCATCATCTGGCTAACGATACACTCAATGTGCTTATCGTTGATCTTCACACCCTGCAGACGATATACCTCTTGAATTTCATTCACTAAGTACTCCTGTACGGCAGTAGGTCCTTTGATCGACAAAATATCGCTTGGTGTAATCGCACCATCCGATAGCGGCTGACCTGCTTTTACAAAGTCATTGTCTTGCACCAAAATGTGTTTAGACAAAGGCACTAAGTAACGCTTCTGCACACCATCTTTTGATTCGATGAATATCTCCCGATTACCGCGCTTGATACCACCATAAGTCACCACCCCGTCAATCTCACTAACAACAGCCGGGTTCGATGGATTACGTGCTTCAAACAATTCAGTCACACGTGGAAGACCTCCCGTAATATCGCGGCTTTTACCCATCGTGCGAGGAATCTTTGCCATCACTTGTCCGGCTTTGATTTTCTCTCCTGCATCTACTGCTAAGTGAGCCCCCACTGGCATGTTATAGCCTTTCGAATCAGATTTTCCTTTCACTATTACAGAAGGGTTCTTCGTCTTATCGCGCGTATCAGTAATTACTTTCTCTCTATGACCTGTCTGCTCATCCGACTCTTCCTTGTACGTCATCCCTTCAATGATGGATTCGTATTCAATTTCACCGTCAAACTCAGAAAGAATAACAGCATTGTAAGGATCCCAATAGCAAAGTTCGATTCCTTTCTCTACTTTCTGTCCGTCTTTCACACGTAGGTAAGCACCGTAAGGAACGTTGTTGGAAATCATCACGCGTTTCTCGTCATCTAAGATTCGAATCTCGCCTGTACGACCCATTACCACTTTCACTTTGTTATCGTCCTTGTCGGAAGTATCGACCGTACGAATGGCCTCAAATTCTACCGTTCCGGTAAACTTCGCTTTGATGTTTGCGTCTACCGCAATGTTAGAAGCTGTACCACCTACGTGGAATGTACGAAGTGTCAACTGTGTACCGGGCTCACCGATTGATTGAGCCGCGATTACACCTACCGCTTCTCCTTCTTGCACCATCTTGCCTGTTGCCAAATTGCGACCGTAGCATTTTGCGCAACCACCAAATTTGGTTTCGCAAGTAAGAATCGAACGAATTTCTACTTCCTCAATACTTGTTTCTTCTATTTGCTTAGCAATCTCATCTGTAATTTCAGAGTTGCCAGCGCAGATCAAATTCTCAGTGAGAGGATCATAAATATCATGTACTGTTACACGACCAACAATACGTTCTGACAAAGGCTCCACGATATCTTCGTTGTCTTTCAACGCAGATACTTTTAAGCCACGCAGCGTACCGCAATCATCTTCAGTAATCACCAAGTCATTGGCAACGTCCACCAACCTACGAGTTAAATAACCCGCATCAGCTGTTTTCAACGCTGTATCGGCCAAGCCTTTACGTGCACCGTGCGTAGAGATAAAATACTCCAACACATCTAATCCTTCTTTAAAGTTAGAGAGGATCGGGTTCTCGATAATTGAACCCACAGAGCCAGCCAAATTCTTTTGAGGCTTCGCCATCAATCCGCGCATACCGCCCAATTGACGGATTTGCTCACGCGATCCACGAGCACCAGAGTGCATCATCATGTAGATCGAGTTGAACCCTTGCTGATCTTCTTCCAACTGCTTCATCAGCGTGTTGGTCAACATCGTATTCGTACGTGTCCAAATATCAATTACCTGATTGTAACGCTCATTATCGGTGATCAAACCCATCATGTAGTTGTTCCAAACGGCATCAACTTCTTTCTGAGCGTCCTCTACCAATTTTTTCTTTTCTGCAGGAACTTTCACATCGCCCAGTCCCATTGACAAACCTCCACGATATGCCATCTGGAAACCGAGGTCTTTTATCTCATCTAAGAATTTGGCTGTCTTTGCTTGGCCCGCATATTTAAATACATCTGCGATAATGGTCTGAAGTTTTTTCTTGGTTAAAAGTTCATCCACAAAACCAACTTCTTCTGGAACAACTTGATTAAAGATTACACGACCCGTTACGGTTTCGATCATCTTTCTGGTAACCTCACCTGATTTCTTATCTTTTACATTTGCCCTTACTTTAACAATCGCATGTTTAGATAACTTGCCTTCGTTATACGCAATCACTACTTCTTCTGCAGAGTAGAATGTTTTTCCTTCACCCAATTCGCCTTTTCTTCCCTTCGTTAAGTAATACAATCCCAACACCATGTCTTGTGAAGGTACCGTAATAGGCGCACCGTTCGCAGGGTTCAAAATATTGTGAGAAGAAAGCATCAATACCGAGGCTTCTAAAATGGCTTCCTGACCTAATGGAATATGAACCGCCATCTGGTCACCATCAAAATCAGCGTTGAAGGCAGTACACACCAATGGATGTAACTGAATTGCTTTTCCTTCAATCAACTTAGGTTGGAAAGCTTGAATGCCCAATCTATGTAGGGTTGGGGCACGGTTCAAAAGAACGGGATGTCCCTTCAACACGTTTTCCAAAATATCCCAAACGACAGGATCTTTTCTATCTACAATTTTCTTCGCAGACTTCACCGTCTTCACAATACCTCTCTCAATCAACTTGCGAATGATAAATGGCTTGAACAATTCAGCTGCCATATCTTTTGGCAAGCCGCACTCATGCAATTTCAATTCAGGCCCTACCACAATTACCGAACGGCCGGAGTAGTCAACACGCTTACCCAACAAGTTTTGACGGAAACGTCCTTGCTTACCTTTAAGCATATCGCTCAGAGATTTCAACGCACGGTTACCATCGGAACGAACGGCATTCACTTTACGTGAATTGTCAAACAATGAGTCAACCGCCTCTTGAAGCATACGCTTCTCGTTACGCAAAATCACTTCAGGCGCTTTGATATCGATCAATCGCTTCAAGCGGTTGTTGCGGATAATCACGCGTCTATAAAGGTCATTTAAATCGGATGTCGCAAAACGACCTCCATCCAAAGGCACAAGAGGGCGCAATTCTGGTGGAATCACGGGCACCATTTTAATGGTCATCCACTGCGGGCGGTTTTCCACGCGCGTATTCGCTTCACGGAAAGCTTCCACTACTTTCAATCTCTTTAATGCTTCTGCTTTTCTCTGTTGAGAAGTATCGGTAGCTGCTTGGTTGCGAAGCTCATAAGAAAGCTCATCTAATTTCACACGGCTCAACAACATCTCCAAGGAGTCCGCCCCCATCTTTGCGATGAATTTTTTAGGATCATTGTCATCGAGCATTTGATTCTCGCGGGGCAGCTTATCTACGATGTCGAGGTATTCCTCTTCAGTCAAGAAATCAAGACGATTGATACCGTCTTCTTCCTTAATACCAGGAGCAATTACCACGTATCTTTCATAATAAATGATTTGATCCAATTTCTTGGTAGGCAAGCCTAACAGATAACCGATCTTATTCGGCAACGAACGGAAATACCAGATGTGAGCGACCGGTACTACCAATTCGATATGCCCCATGCGCTCACGTCTTACTTTCTTTTCAGTAACTTCAACTCCGCAACGATCGCAGATGATGCCTTTGTAACGGATACGCTTATACTTTCCGCAATGGCACTCCCAATCTTTTACAGGGCCGAAAATACGCTCGCAAAATAAACCACCCATCTCAGGCTTGTAGGTCCTGTAGTTGATGGTTTCTGGTTGCGTGATCTCACCGTGTGAACTTTCCAAAATTGATTCTGGAGAAGCCAAACTAATGGTGATTTTTGAGAAGTCGTTGTTGATCTTTTTATTTTTTCTGAAAGACATGTCTTATGGTTTTTAGTCTTTAGTTCCAATTCTAATAGTTCTAAGTTGATAGTCGTTGGTTGATAGTTTCTTTCACAAATAACTATCAACCAACAACTTCTTCTAATCCATCGTGATCTCAAGTGCCAAACCTCTCAGTTCGTGCACCAATACATTAAACGATTCTGGTATGTTCGGCTTGCGCATGTTTTCGCCTTTAACAATAGCTTCGTATGCTTTTGCGCGACCAATTACATCATCTGATTTAATCGTTAAGATTTCTTGTAGGATATGAGAAGCACCGAATGCTTCAATCGCCCATACCTCCATCTCACCAAAACGCTGGCCACCAAATTGAGCTTTACCACCCAATGGCTGTTGCGTGATCAATGAATACGGTCCTATTGAACGAGCGTGCATCTTATCGTCTACCAAGTGACCTAACTTGAGCATGTATGCCATACCCACCGTAACGGGTTGATCAAATTTCTCGCCTGTCAATCCATCATACAAGTAAGTTCTTCCGAATTCTGGAAGACCTGCTTCTGTCAACTCGGCTGAAACTTGCTCCAGCGATGCGCCATCAAAAATTGGAGTCGCATATCTACGTCCCAATTTCTTTCCTGCCCACGCCAGCACGGTTTCATAAATCTGTCCCAAGTTCATACGGGAAGGTACGCCCA
>Ga0226658_10000205_pt1 | contig 27193 bp, 24 predicted proteins | sample OliLak19BULKMAT1_FD_169091 | JGI IMG/M metagenome (GOLD analysis project Ga0226658, IMG submission 169091) | Freshwater microbial mat bacterial communities from Lake Vanda, McMurdo Dry Valleys, Antarctica - Oligotrophic Lake LV.19.BULKMAT1 (v2)... | ecosystem: Environmental > Aquatic >... | reverse complement strand
CACGCCAGCGATAGATAGATTGCTTAATATCGCCCACGATTAAGCTCTTGTAATTTTGTGCTAGGCCATTTTGAATCAACGGTAATAAATTTTTCCATTGCAATCCAGACGTATCTTGAAATTCATCCAGCAAATAATGGCGATAGAACGAGCCTACTTTCTCGTAGATAAAAGAAGCATCCTGCTCTTGCATCAGCCTATTTAAAAACTTAGGCGCATCCGACAACAGCATCATGTTTTCAGCGGCCAAATAATCCCTTTGGGTTTTTACAATATCTGCCAACAAGCCAAATGAGTATAGATTTTTCAGCACTTCATCGACCGAATTATAAACGGCTAGATTCTCTTCAATCAACAGAACCAAAGAACGTAGTTGTGGTTGCCATCTTTTTTGAGAAAGAGAACTGACCAAATCAAAGGAAGAAGATTTATGGCGAGGCCACTTACTTGCATCTTCAATAACTTGAGCGACCGTGGCAGAAGGTTGCACGATCTGTTTACATAACTTTGTGATATAAGAATAGATACCAGTCGATTTACCGGCAAAGTCATCTGCCGTTAGCTGTTGCTCTTGAATTTCTTTCAACAGCGTCTTGGCTTTGTCAAAAATTTGAGCTTCAAATAAATACTTATAACCGCTCAAGTCCGCACGAAATGACTTGAAGAAATTCTTATCGCTGGTTACTTCAATAATTTTATCCTCAATGGTTTTAAATTCTTCCTTTTCAGTAAGCTTGGCAAAATCTTGCAGAGCAGAGCGAACGTCCCAGTTTTTACCATCGGTAAGTTTCTCCATAGAAAAGTCAAGCACCCAATTTCGAAGTTGCTCGTCTTCTGCTAATTGATCCATCAAAATAGAAATTACCTCTTCTAGCACTAAGCCATTTTCTACCTCCAGCCGAAAGTTTCCAAGCAAGCCGGTTTCGCGCGAAAAGGATCGGATCACCCGCTGAAAAAACGCATCAATCGTGCTAATTGAAAACTCTGAATAGCGGTGTAGCAACAACACTAAAATCTCCCGACTTTTTACTTTCAAGTCACCCAGCGAAAGTTCCGTGCCTTCTTTCCGGAGTTCGTCAATAATTTCCACGGCCAGATCTTCGCTCCTACCTTCTGAAAAATCGTCCAAGTAATGCAAGATCCGATCTTTCATTTCCTGCGTGCTCTTGTTTGTAAACGTCATGGCCAAAATGGAGCGGAAGTACTCTTTGCTTTTCAGCGCCAGCCGAATGTACTCGCGCGCCAACATCCGGGTTTTACCCGAGCCGGCAGAAGAACGGTATATGTGAAAAGGCTTTTCCAAAAATGAATTTTACACCCCCGATTTACGATTTTTATTTTGTTTTTTTAGAAAGGTCGAGGATTCATATTACCGCCAAGGAGCAAAGACGCTGAGGCCGCGAAGGAAAAAGAAAACTCCTCTGCGAACCTTGCGTCTAAAATCTCAAGTAGGATCGCTAAGGGAAATACAGAGGCCTCTAGGAACTTTGCATCTTTAGGCCTTCGCAGTAATCCCACAACTGTCAAATCTCAATTAAGACCACTAAGGAAAATCCAAACCCCTACGCCAACTTTGCGACATTGTGTCTTTGCGGTAATCCTACAACTGCCAAATCTCAACTAAGACCGCTACGAAAACTTTGCATCTTCACGCCTTTGGCGTAAAATTCCTATCCATAAATCAATCCCCTATCAAAGATAGCCCCTCAACAGAAACCATCAACCAATTGTAGTGGATAATCTTAGATGCCGCAATTAGTGTTCACAGAAAAATGGGCACGGGACTAGTAGAATCTGTTTACCAATATTGTATTGTAAAAGAACTGCGCAATACGCAAGTAAAAGTTGACACTATGAAGCCCGTAATGCTGCATTACAAAGGAGAACCATTAAACAAGGAACACGTAATTGACGTGTTGGTGGAAGATGAGATTATCATCGAACTAAAAGCCGTGGGTACAATTCTTCGAGTACATGAATCTCAGGTTATTAGCTCTCTAAAACTTGCCTATAAGCGTCTAAGATTTCTAATCAATTTTAATGTTCCACTCTCAAAACAGAGTTTCAAGAGGTTCGTAAACAATTTTTAGAATTTCCCAACAAAATAGAAGTCTTTGATCGAAGTTTGAAATCAATATAATTTCTTACTTTCGAGAAAGTCTATATGCGAAAGCTCTACCTATCCTGGCCTAAGTTTGCGTACTCCTTCCCCATTCAACTGCTGTTGAATAATGTGAGGCGGAATATCGTTCTAATGCTCTGTTGGGTATTATTATTTGCCATGATGACGGGCAACTTTGGAAAATACCTCGGAATTCCCTATTTGTTTTTAGATCCCGAATACATGAACGAGGTGAGCTTTACGAGCTTCTTTTGGATGGGTATGTTGTCTGCCGGATTTGCCATGGCCTTTCACATCACGTGTTACATTTCAGACGGTCATAGATTTTCTTTTGTTGGAACACTGCCCCGCCCGTTTCGAAAGTTTGTAATCAACAACAGCATTGTGCCGGCTTTATTTTTAATCACCTATGTGTATCAGACCATCGTATTTCAAATCAATAACGAACACTGCACACCTGAAGAGTTGGCGTGGCGAATTGCGGGTTATTTTACTGGTTATACTGTAATGACACTTCTTTTCTCCATGTATTTCAGGTTTACCAACAAAGACATTTTCAAATACCTGGTTTGCCGCATTGATGAAAAAATAAAAGACAATGTGAAGGTCACTCGCGCCACTGCCATGAAAAAATTAGACATCGTTCGAAAGAAGCAGGTGCGAGTAGACACGTATATCAGTAGTGGCCTGCGGGTAAAGCCGGTAGAAGACATCAACTTCTTTGACCGCGGCATCATTCTTCAAGTCTTTGATCAAAATCATTTCAACTTAGTGGTAATCGAGCTGTTCATCTTCCTACTGATAGTGATCTTGGGACTCTTCAAAGACTATCCTGTTTTCCAGTTGCCAGCAGCCGCAAGTTTCATGATCTTTCTCACCATTTTTGTGATGCTCTTCGGGGCTTTTACCTATTGGTTTGGCGGATGGTCGGCCACCATTGGGCTCACCGTTTTTCTGTCAATTAATTACCTGGTAGGCGAAGATTATTTTACAAAACAGTACGAAGCCTTCGGGCTGGACTACCATGTGATGGCTACACCGTATAACGCGGAGGTAATCCAAACCCAAATCGACAGCACGGCCATTGAGCAAGATCGATCAGCCACGCTATTACAACTGCAAAATTGGAGAGCTAAGTTCGATCACAAACCGAAAATGGTTTTGCTGTGCGCCAGTGGTGGGGGAAAACGGGCGGCTCTTTGGACGCTAAATGCCTTGCAACATTCAGACAGTTTAACCAATGGCGGACTTATGGAAAACAGCGTGCTCATTACAGGCGCGTCAGGCGGGCTAATTGGCGCAAGCTATTTTAGAGAGTTGAAACTGAGAGCCAAGCTCGGTGAAGCCATTCGACCGTATGCTGCAACTCACCGCCAAAAAATTTCTAGCGACAATCTAAATCCCCTTATATTCAGCCTGCTGGCAAATGACTTGTTTGTAGGCTTTACAAAATTTGAATACGGTGGGCAGCAATACCAGCGCGATCGCGCCTACACATTTGAAGATCAATTAAATCGGATTACAGAAGGCCTAATGGATCGGCCGATTGTCCAATACAATCAATATGAAACCAAGGGAATCATCCCCTTAATTATTTTAACTCCTACGGTTATTAACGATGGTCGAAAAATGTATATCGCCTCTCGTCCGGTTTCGTTTATGAATGCGGAATTGCAAAACTTTAAGGACTACTCTACTGAAAAAGTGAGCGGTGTGGATTTTCAGCGTTTTTTTAAAGACCAAGGATCTGAACGGCTGCGCTTTCTTTCTGCTTTGCGTATGAGTGCAACTTTTCCCTACATCACGCCAAATACTTCTCTTCCTACCGAACCTACCATTCAAATGATGGATGCGGGAATCTCAGATAACTTCGGACTTTCCGATGCCGCGCGATTTGCGTATGCGTTCAGAGAATGGATCAACGAAAATACAAGCGGGGTGATCTTTGTTTCCATCCGCGATTCTCCAAAACTGCAGACCATCGTAGCCAAAAAAGGTCAAACAATTTTGGACGCCATTACCCAACCAATCAGCTCAGTGTATAATAACTTTGAAAATTTCCAAGACATCACCAGCGACTTGCTGATCGGCCAAGCGCATTCTTGGTTAAAAGCCCCGATTCATCGGGTGGATATCCAGTATCAAGCCGAAAGCTATGTCGATATATTAGAGGGTATGGATAGCATTCGTCAAAATAACGCGAGGGCTTCGCTTAGTTGGCGACTAACGACTCGCGAAAAAGAAAACATCGTAGAAAAAATCAACTCTCCAAAAAACAAATCAGAAATCGAAAAACTAAAGCGTCTATTGCAAAACTAGCGCTATCGTAAACTTAATTGGCCTGCCCAACTCCCGTCATTAAAGCGGGCGTGCCCCTCCGGGTCGGGCTTTTCGCTTCTACTCCTCGGTGTTCGAGGCGCACACCTGCGGGGTAACCGCTTCAATCCCTCACGCAACGATCCGGTTACGATTAACATTGCACTAGTTAACTCAGCCTGTCAGTTGGCTTATACGAATCGAGTGAGCACATTTAAAGTGACCTTTTGGACAATCTCTAAAACCATGAAGCCCGCAAGGGCGACAATCTAATTTCTCTTCCGTTTCTACCACAAAAGACCTATCCGACAAAGGGCCAAATCCAAAAGACGGAACGGTAGAACAATAGATAGCCGTAACGGGCGCATTCATGGCCGAAGCCAAATGCATGGGTGCAGAATCGTTTACAAAGTTCATCTTCGCTCCTTTCATCAATGCAGCAGATTGAAGGAAGCTTAACTTACCAGCAAGATTGACCACCGTTGAAACTCCACTGGCCAATCGAATCGATTCGCATACGTGATGATCCGCTGAAGCACCTAATAAAAAAATCGAATTGACTTGCGCATGAATGGATTGTATCAACTCAATCCATTTTTCCGCAGGCCATTGCTTTGTAAACCAAACGGAGGTGGGCGCGAAACAATGGTAGGTTCCCACTCGAAACTCCCTCACACGCTCGTCATCCAATTTGGTAGGGTACAGTCTTGGTTTTGCCGATATCGAATCGGTAAAGGAGGTGATTAATTTTTGATTGCGATCTACCTCGTGGATGCCGCCTACTTGATGTTTACTGGTATGGGTATTAAAAAAAGAGAGCGGATTTTTATCAAATCCAATCCGATTTTTGCCTTTAGAAAAAGCAGCGATCAAACCGGTGGTGGCAAATCGTTGAACGTTGATAACGTAGTGGTAGTGGGCCGACCGAATCTTACTCACAATCCGAACCAAATTGCGATACTTTTTCTTTTTGTCAAAGACAATTACCTCTCTCAGAAAGGGATGGTTTAACAACAAACTCTCATTCCCTTTTCGCAGGAGAAAATCAATATGCGCGTCAGGATGAAACTGATGTATCTTTTCAACAAGTGCAGTAGCTAAAATAACATCGCCTATAAAGGCGGTTTGTATAACTAAAAAGGATTGCTCCGATTTCACTATTTCTTGAACTCTGATTGGTAATAGTCAATAGCCTTTCGGATAATCTCCAACGCAATTTCTTTACCCTGAAATTCAGGAACAGTAACTACCTTATTTTCCAATTTTTTGTAGCTCTCAAAAAATTCTTTCAGTTCCAATTTAAAATGAGAGGCCAACTCACTGATATCCTTCAAGTGTTTGGTGTTGGCGTCATTCTCTGCTACCGCCAAAATTTTATCGTCTGCCAATCCCTGATCAATCATTCGCATCACGCCCACTACACGAGCTGGAACTAAACACAAAGGCTGGATCGGCTCACGGCACAAGATCATAATGTCCAGCGGGTCGTTGTCTTCACCCAACGTTTGTGGAATAAATCCGTAGTTGGCTGGATAAAACACCGCAGAATACAAAATACGATCAAGCTTTAACAACCCAGTATCTTTATCCACCTCATACTTCGTGCGCATACCGGTAGATATTTCAATAATTCCGTTCACAAATTCAGGTGCATTACTACCAACGGGAGCTTCGTGCCAAGGGTGTTTGATCATGCAAATAATATTTTACGCAAGGTAGCTATAAAAGTCAAAAGCTACGAAAAAGGTAAGCCTTGCTTAACCCCTTCATAGCCCTTAAACTTGGAAGTATGTCTTCCTATTTTTTATCAGACTTCTTTTCTTCCTTTTTTGCCTGCGCAATCTTATCTCCATCCTTCAATCGTTTGGAAACAACAAGAAAAGGACCTGTCACTACTTCTACGCTGTCCTTCAAACCAGAGATAATTTCAATGTTATCGTAATCGCTAATTCCGGTTTTCACTTCTACCATTTTGGCGATCCCTTTTTCATTCACAAATACCACAACCTTGTCTTCTTTCTTTTCAGCCTTCGGTTTATTGTCGGTGACGGTTGGCTTATCATCATCATCATCATCTCGGCCTTCTTCGGGCTTCTTGCCTTTTTCAGCACTGCGAGTGGTAACGGCAGTCAACGGCACAGATAAAACGTTATCACGCTTAGTGGTAATAATCTCCACGCTGGCTGTCATGCCCGGCCGAAACGGGAACTTGTTCCCAGATTTTACCAAGTCCTCATAAGAAGAATGCAAAATCAAAATACGAACTTCAAACTCTGTAATGGCGTCCGATGAAACTTTGTCTTTGGCAGTATTGGCAATATTGGTGACAATACCCGTAAACTGTTTTTCTATGCTGGTATAAGAATCCACATCTATTAACACACTATCATTGAGGTGTACGCGCACGATATCGTTCTCATTCACGTTGACACGAACTTCCATTTTGTTAAGATCTGCAATGCGCAACATTTCTGTGCCGGCCATTTGAGCTGTACCCACTACTCTTTCTCCCTTCTTCACATTTAGTTTAGAGACGATCCCTTTCATAGGGGCATACACGGTTGTTCTACGAACGTTCTCGAGAGATTCTTTAACAGTTGCGTTGGTGCTTCTCACAACATATTTGGCAGCTTCCAATGTTTGGGCGGCCGACTTTAAATCATTTTGAGACACTTTATAGTTCTGTTGTGCCAATTGCCAATCTGCCTCAGAAATAACTTTCTCGTTCCATAATCTCTCCTGCCGCTTGTAGTCTTGCTCTGCACGCATGAACGTGGCCTCTGCGCGGGCAAGCGAGGCACGGGCAGATTCCAGATTTGCTTTTTGTTGGCTTAGCGAAGCCTCCGATCTTTCCAACTGACTCAACCACACATCCGGACGGATTTTGACGAGAACATCTCCCAAGCTTACTGAATCACCATCTTGAATTTTTAAATCCGTAATTTCTCCCGATACTTCTGGCGCCAATTTCACTTCGGTGACCGGCTGCACAGTGCCGGAAGCACTTACTTTTTCCGTGATAGAGGTTTTCTTTGCCTTTGTAAATTCAACTTCCAAATCGCGCGACTTGCCAATCCAGCCCTGCGACTTGCCTATGATTAAAAAAATGATCAGGAAAATAACGATTCCAATTCCCCAGTACAGAAGCTTATTGGATTTTTTCTTTTGCTTTGCCATTCGTAAAAAATATTAATAGTCTATTGGTTTACCTTGATAAAAGTCGAGTACTTTCTTTTTGAAGATCAAATCATACTTAGCTCGCACCTGATCTGATTTTGATTGAAACAGATTATTTTCTGATACTTGGTAGTCGACATAATTGGAAGCTCCAGCATCATAACGCTGCTTGGTCATACGGAACGCCTCTTCCCGCGCTTTCACTGCTTTCGCAGAAGATGTAAAAGTTTTTGCTGCCGCGGTAGCATCATTATAGGCAGTTTCAATGGCTTGTCGCAATCTATTTTCAACATCTGTTAAATTAATGTTAGCCGTTTCTTTGGTGACTTTGCTTCTTAGAACATTTGCTCGCGCATTGTAGCTATTAAAAATTGGAATGGTCAATCCAAGGGAAAGGCTTCGTGCAACATTCTCTGAGAATTGATCATTAAAAGGCTTCTCAACAAAAACTCCATTTTGAAATGTTCTAGCTGCACTCGAGTAGTTCGTGAACGTACCCGCATTCAAACTGAGCCTGGGATAAAAACTCCCACGCGCTGCCTTCAATCCATAGTTCGCACTTTCCGTACGGAATACAGCCGCTTTAATTTCCGGCATATTTTGCCTGGCAAGATCATAAATCTGTTCGGTGGTCTGATCTATTGCCAGATCTTCCACACCCAGGGCAGGTACTTCTACGTCCAACTGAGTAGAGGCTGGAAGTTGAAGGGATTGTTTTAATTGCAGAAGGGAAAGATTATAAGCATTTTCCCGCTGAATCAAAGTTAGTTCGTTGGTGGCATCCTGTGCTTCCAAATCAAGCACATTCCCGAAAGGAACAGCACCGGCTTGCTCCAGTTTTTTAGTGCGCTCCAATTGTTGTTGAGTCGTTCTCAATTGAAATTGCGCATTTTGTAAAAGCTCTTGATTGAATATTACCGAAGTGTAAAAAGAAATAACAGTTAATATAACATCGTTCTTTGCCTTGATGTAGTCGTTTTCCGCAGCCGCTTTATCGTTTACACTTTGTCGAATGGTATTGATTACGCGAAACGCATTGAACAACAACAAGTTGGCGTTGGCATTAATGTTGGCATTGTCAATTTTTTGATCAATGAATTGGTTAGTAGTAGGGTCAATGGATCTTCCCCAGTTTGAACCGCCTGAGCTGGATAGGTTCACGTTGGGAAGCATGGAGTAGCGAGATTGATCGAGCGTGATATCTGCGCCTTTTAATCCAAGGACACTTCGCTTCACCGTCAAGTTATTTTGTAAAGCAATTTCAATACACTCCTTGAGTGTAAAATTTTTTTTAGAACCGGTCTCTTGCCCAAACGACATCGAACTAGCAGAAACCAAAATCATGACAGTAATTAACTTCTTGATCATATTAACGGTTGATATCGGGTATGTAAATCACTTCATTTATCCAACTGAGACTCTTGAGGTATTCAAATGTTACAGGCTTGATGCCCGAATCCATTTCAATTACCTGACACGCCAAATTATTTTTTCCCTTTCGGGAAACCGACATAGTGGCAATGTTGCAATCATCGTGCGCGATCACATCGGCAATAAAAGCGATGCTTCCTTTCACATCGGCCGCGAATATAATAATCGTATGTAAATTGGCTGTGAAGTCGGCCTTAAATCCATTGACTTCTGCAATGTTGATTATGCCACCGCCTCGGCTTTCGCCCAATACCTCCACTGATCTTTCTCCCTTTTTCAAGTTTAACCGGATCGAATTGGGGTGTAATGTGGATGCGTTGCCTACTGACTTGTAATGAAATTTCAAACCCTTTTGGGTGGCAATCTCAATGGCATCTTTGATCCGCTTATCATCGGTTTCAAAATCCATCAATCCAGCTAAGATCGCGCGATCGCTTCCATGGCCTTCGTAGGTGCGGGCGAATGAATTATAAAAAATGATCTCTGCCTCGTCAGGTATACCACCCAGCACTTTAATGGCTGCCTTGGCAATCCGTACTACGCCAGCGGTATGCGAACTGGATGGCCCAATCATTACGGGCCCAATCATGTCAAAAACACTGCTTTTTTCGGGCATAAGCGGTTTTAACGCAAGAAATATGAAAAGGATATTCTTTTACGGGTATTTTTACCCCAAACCTTGGTATTTCTTAACGAGGGGCAAAAATAGGATTTATTCCCAAATCATCTATACAGCAATGGGTGCTTTAATCACGGGGTGCGACTGATAATTCAAAATCTCAAAGTCCTCAAACTGGTAGTCAAAAATTGAATCGGGTCTTCTTTTTATCAACAATTGCGGGAGCGCATACGGCTCCCGAGACAACTGAAGTTTCACTTGCTCTAAATGATTTGAGTACAAATGCACATCTCCGCCTGTCCATACAAAGTCCCCTGGTTCTAAATCACATTGCTGAGCAAACATATAAACCAACAGCGCATAGCTGGCAATATTAAAAGGAACGCCTAAAAAATAATCGGCTGAACGTTGATAAAGTTGACACGACAACTTTCCATCTGCCACATAAAATTGAAACAACGCATGGCACGGGGGCAAGGCCATTTTATCCACCTCAGCGGGATTCCAAGCTGTAACGATGTGCCTACGCGAATCTGGCTTTGATTTGATTTGCTCCATTACCTGAGCTATCTGATCTATTCTTCTTCCATCCGGAGTTGGCCAACTGCGCCACTGACTGCCATACACTGGACCTAGCTCCCCATTTTCGTCCGCCCATTCATCCCAAATGCTCACCCCATTATCCTTCAAGTATTTGATGTTGGTCTCGCCTTTCAAAAACCACAACAGCTCGTAGATGATCGATCGCAAATGAAGTTTTTTGGTAGTCACGAGTGGAAAGCCCTCTGCCAAGTTGAATCGCAATTGCCTGCCAAAAACTGAAAGTGTGCCTGTACCTGTGCGGTCTGTTTTGATCGTTCCATTCTCGAGGATATCCTTCATCAAATTTAGGTATTGGAGCATAGCGTAAATTTTTAACAAATAAAAAGAACCCGTTGCCAATTCTCAAATAAGGCGGAAAATAAAAAGCCCCGCTTTTGGCGAGGCTTTCTAACATCGAAAGTCTAAAATTAATCGTTGCTGCTATCGTTCTTGCCAGTAAATGTTCTGGTTTTTCCGTTGTACGTAACAGTAAAAGTATTGTCGCAAGCGCCTGTTCCAAAGTCAACAGTATATACTTTTGAATCAACAGTTACCACCTTTACCCCTTTCACAGGTTTGTAAACTTTGTTGGATATTACACAAGCTGCACTGTACTCCAAAGGTGTGGTGATTTGTACAGAATATTTTTTGCCATATCGGTTTGTGCCTTCGGCTGCTGAAGGTGCCCCAGCGGTTTGAGAAATAATCACTCTATCATCCGATGGATTTGTAGCCCTGATCCATTGTCTGGTTCTTTTCACTACTCTAGTGGCAGTGGTTAAGTCAGGCCACGTGGAGGTATGATTAGCTACGATAGTCCAAGTCAATGGAGAATTAGCTGTGCTGATATTAGTAACGGTTCTTGTTCCGGCAATAGCAATACCATTGATACTATAGCCATCCAAGGTAATAGTATGGGTGGGCGGTGTGAGGGTGGGCACGGTTGGCGTTTTGAACCATTGGCCACCAGACCAAGTAACAATTATTTTTCCTTTTCTTAGGTTTCCCTTTTTGTCGGTACAGCCAGCCGGTCCAAAATCAAGAGTGATTGTACCAGCTTCTTTTGTGTTGTTAAGCCCGGGGATTTTAGTCGCGCACTCTGAACGATCGTCTCCTTCTACCCGGCCAGCAGGGTCATTGGTATTCAATGCGCCAGTGGCAATGTCTTGGGTTTCATCTTGCGCGGATTCAAGGGCGCCATCGGTGTTTAAGTTTTGTACGTCCTGAAGATTAAACACCGAGTCGTCTGATTTATTACAGGACCAAAGTGTTAACACAAGGGCAACCAGCAAGGTTGAAAGGCCCTTTAATCCAACTATTTCGATTGTTGTTTTCATAGGTTTTTTTTTATCATTTTTACTTTAGAGCTGTTGAACAAAGAAAGGTTTAATGGTTTAAATTTTTTTTGATTAGAAAAAAGAACCCTGTCAAAAACGGGTTCCTATGTTTTTCGCAGACCCACGTTAGCAATTTAGATATTATCCTTACTTACTGTGATGACCTTAGATACGCCATTCATCGTTACGGTAATGTCATTGTCACAATTTCCAGTTCCATAGTCTACCGTAAATACCTTGCCTTCGGAAGTAGACACTTTGGTTCCACTCACAGGAATAAAAACCTTGTCGCTGATTGCACATGCACGTGAATACACCAAATCAGCGGTCACTTCCATCGTGTAGGCCTTGTCATTTTTGTTCTTTCCGTTTGCAGTGCTGCCTTTCAGAATAACCCATTTATCTTGAGTTGGGTTGGAAGCACGTTGCCACTCTCTCGTAAAAATTTGATCACGGGTAATCGTTTTCCCATCAGCTAACGTAAGTTTTCCGCCCGCAATTGTCACCAAGAACTTGGGGAAAGAAGTTAGTCCCGTGCTTGGGGTTACATTGGCAAGGGTATGTATTCCGTCCACCTTAATGCCATTTTTTATATAGCCATCAAATGTTGTTTTGATCGTTGACCCAGCCAAAAACCTGAAACCAGCATACTCTATAATTATTTTGCCTTTGCGTGAGTTTCCGCGCGCATCTGTGCACGTAGAATTTGAATCAAAATCGATGGTAATAACACCAGTTGGTCTTGAGCCAGCAGTGTTTGTTCTATTGATAGTTATAACCGCACATTTTAATCGATTATCTAAGTTTGCCCAAGGGATAATTGGTACTATCAGGCCGTTACCTTCCGTTCTTCCCTCCATGCGTCCTCCGCTAAATTGTGTCTGGTCAACATTGCCCACTGCTATTGAAGACATGTCATTTGCATCATCCGCTTCCGCATCACTAATTGACTCCGCGTTCAAATTCTGAATATCTGTAGAACTCAAAACAGAATCATCCGATTTCGAACACGATCCCAAAATCAATACAAAAGCTAACAATAGACTTGATACGCTTTTTAATCTTCCTACATTTTTCATTGTTTTCATGGGGTTTACTTTTTGTTTTGTTTCTTAGAAGTTTAAGTTTGCCGAAGGTTTAACGGCACAAACAAAAAAATAATAAATGCAGCATTTCCTTCCGATTGACTTCATTCCTTACGCTGTCAGAAGACTTGTTTCTATTATCTTCATAATTGGTTTGGTGACCCAAATCGCCTTTTCGCAGTTGAGAATCGCGAAATTGAAGTACGGGGGCGGGGGCGATTGGTACGCCAACAAAACAGCTCTTCCAAACCTTATCAGTTTCTGCAATAAAGAGTTGGGAACCAATTTGGGTGAAGATGAGGAGGCAGTAGAAGTCGGCAGCCCTGCTTTGTTTGAGTATCCATATATCTACATGACAGGGCACGGAAACGTGGTTTTTTCGACAGAAGAATCTACCAATCTGCGAAACTACCTTGTCGGTGGCGGGTTTCTACACGTTGACGACAACTATGGGATGGATAAATTCGTCCGATTGGAAATGAAAAAAGTATTTCCCGAGCTTGAATTGATCGAAATACCCTTTAGCCACGCGGTATATCACCAAAAATTTAATTTTCCGAATGGCCTACCCAAAATCCATGAGCATGACGGAAAACCAGCCCAAGGTTTTGGCCTCTTTTACCAAGGCAGGTTGGTGGTGTTTTATTCTTATGAGTCTGATCTTGGTAATGGCTGGGAAGATCCGCGAATTCACAATAACCCTGAAGAAAAGCGGCAACAGGCATTAAAGATGGGAGCCAATCTGATCTCCTATTGCTTTACAAATAACTGATTTTCAAGCTATTTAGTTTTATTTATCGATTTCTGTTGAAATCTATAACTAATAGTTTAGTTTTACAACGTAATTGATAGTTATATGAAAGAACTAACCAAAGCCGAAGACCAAATAATGCAAGTTTTATGGACGCTGAAAAAAGCATTTGTAAAAGATATTATTGATCAATTGCCCAGCCCAAAGCCAGCATATAATACAGTGTCAACCATCGTTCGGATTTTAGAGCGCAAGGGATTTATTGGTTACACAGCCTTTGGAAAAACCCATGAGTATTACGCACTAATCGCGAAAGAGAAATACACTCAGTTTTATCTCAACAATTTGGTGAAGGGATATTTCGGTGGATCGTTCCACAGTCTTGTCTCTTTTTTCGCGGAGGAAAACAAACTGAATTTGAATGAGATCGATCAACTGGTAAAACAATTGGAAGAACTTAAAAAGCAAAAGCCATGAGCATTTTAAACTATTATCTAGAAGTGAACGCTAGCCTAATAATTATCATAGCTGGCTATTTGTTGTTTCTCAATAAACAAAGTCACTTCAACTTTAACAGGGCTTACCTACTTATCGGAATTGCAGCCGCTGTTTTGTTTCCACTCATTAAAATACAAAGCAACATCGCTTTCTTTCCTGTCATTGGAAAATCATTTGCAACTTATATGCTACCTGAACTTTTGATAGACAGTAACAAACCTTTTGAATCAAACATCATTGAAATCAACCTGGCATCGATCTTCTTGTGGGTGTACTTTTCCATAGCTGCGATTTTACTTTTCACTTTATCTTATAAAGTATCCCGCTTATTAATTAAGTCTTGGAAATCAAATCGCTTTACGCGAATAGAAAATTTTAAAGTTATTGAAACGAAAGAAGGATTTACAAGCTTTTCATTTTTCAATCTTATTTTTATCGGTAACGCTTATTTGCTGGAAGAACGAAAGCAGGTAATTGCGCATGAACTAGTCCACGGCAGAAACTTGCATTCTGTAGACATTCTATTGACGGAATTATTGAAAATATTTTTCTGGTTCAACCCAGCGGTTTATTTAATTAAAAACAAATTTATATCGCTTCATGAATTTCAAGCTGATAAAGTAGCTGTCGAAAATTGTGACGTTAATCAATATTGCAATCTTCTGGCGAGGGTTGCACTTCAGTCGGCCGACTATCCGATCGCCAATCACTTTAATAATTCATTAACCTTTAAAAGAATTACTATGATTAAAAATGCAACTGGAAGGCTGCAATGGTGGAGGGTTTCTTCATCTATTGCAATTATTGTTGGCTTGTTCGTCTTTGTTTCTTGCAAAGAGAAAAACAATACTACTGAAAATATATCGCCAAGCAATGAAGTTTTTAGTATTGTTGAAGAGAGCGCATCTCCGGCTAAAGAAGGTGCGCCAATTGAAAAACTCTCGCCAAGCGATGAGATTTTTAGTGTTGTTGAAGAGAGTGCCTCTCCGGCTAACGGAATGATTGAATTTTACGATTTTATTGGCAACAATTTGCTTTACCCTGAACAGGCACGGAAAGCCGGCATAGAAGGAAAGGTGCTGGTACAATTTGTTATAAACAAAGATGGAAGCCTTTCCGATGTCACCGTCCTAAAGGGAATTGGTGCGGGTTGCGATAGGGCGGCTATGGACGTAATATCATCTGCGCCAAAATGGAAACCTGGAAAACAGTCAGGTTTGATTGTTAGGCAGCGATATACACTGCCAATTATTTTCAAATTAGGATAGGGAAATTGGAGGGGGTACTATTTCCCAATTACCTCCTCCAACTTTTGCTCTAACGCAGGTCCACGAAGATTCTTCGCAATAATTTTTCCCGACTTATCCAACAAAATAGAAAATGGAATAGCGTTGATGTTGTAGTCGCTGGCTGCTTGCGAATTGAAATATTTTAAATCCGACACATGCGTCCACGTCAAACCATCTTCGGCAATGGCCTTTACCCAATCTTCTTTGGTGCGGTCCAACGATACACCATATACTTCAAAACCCTTCGCCCTAAAGCGTTTGTAAGCCTTTACCACATTTGGATTTTCTTGTCGGCAGGGGCCACACCACTTCGCCCAAAAATCGATCAACACATATTTGCCCCGCAACGAAGATAGTTTTACGACCTGCCCTTCTGGATTGGGCAATGATATCTCGGGGGCCTCTTGACCGATGGCTGTCAACTTTAGTTTAGTGACTGTGGCAGTTAGTTCTTTGGTAAAACGCGAAGTAGGCCAGGCTTTTTTGAACTTTTCGTTGGTGGCAACGAAAAAATCAATGTGCTTGTCTTTATCTACCAAATTGGGGTCTTGCAACAAATTGAAAAGAGCCAATGACGCGGGTTGTTGTTGTAAAAAAGAAACCAGTTTTGCCTTACCATCTTCTAGTAGGAAAAATGCCCTATTTTGAATCTCCGCAATCTTGGCATTATCCTTTGCGGCCACTGCTTTTTCAAATTCTGCCTGCAACGCCATCATCTCGCTTCCGCCTTGTGATTCGCTCATCATGCGTTGAACTGTTGAAATAACTTCGTGATCGGGCGAGCCTTTGATCTCCACAAACCCTTGTTGATTATTTCCGTCTACATTCAACTCCACATTGCTTCTATCGAGCATAACATTCACGGTTTGTTTACCGTAAAAATTGACTGCGTAAAATCCTGCCTCAACCAAATGTAGTTTCTTTGCAAATGAATAGTCTTTCCGCAATCTTATTGTATCTCTCTTAACAGACCCGTCTTGTCTGATTTCTTGAACCGAAATTTCACCGGCTTGGGGAAACCCAACTTTACCAGAAAGCACAATGTCCCAACCTCCGTCTTTCACCTCTTCCTTTTTTGGAGCGCTGCAATCGGTACACAAAAATGCAGCTAGTACTAAATTGACAAATAACATAGTCGACTTCATTTAATTTTGTTTAGCTAATTCTTTTACAATCAATTCTGTTGCCAATTTTGGATCGGCCTTCCCTTTGCTTCGCTTCATTACTTCACCCATAAACATGGTAACAATAACTTTTTTTCCCTTTTTGTATTCCACCACTTTTTCTGGAAACTGTTTGATCACATCCTGAACAATTGGAAGAATACCGCTTACACTACTGTCCTGAATCAAATTTAGTTCCTCCGCCAGTTCTTTTGGTTGCTTAGCGGGATTTTTAATTAACTCCAGAAATAATTTCTGCGAAGCGATGGCAAAATTAACTTTTCCCGACTCAATCAACTCTATTAAGGCTGCAATTGACCTAGCGGAGACAGGAAAATCAACTGTTTCAAGACCCGTCTCGTTCAAATAAGATTTTATCGGCCCCATTATCCAATTGGAGGCCGCCTTAAAATTTTTGGTATGCAAAACAATCTCTTCAAAGTAATTGGCTATCTGCTTCGTTTCGGTAAGTACCTCGGCATCATAGGCCGGAAGTTGATACGCCTCCTTAAACTTATGGTACAATTCATCCGGTAGTTGCGGCATGGAAGACTTAATCTCAGCAAGCCACTCATCTGAAATTTTCAGCGGACTCAAATCCGGATCAGGAAAATAGCGGTAATCATTCAACTCCTCCTTCGTACGCATGCCATAAGTTTTGCCATCAGCAGCATTGAATGTTCTGGTTTCCGAAACAACTTCAAAGCCGCGATCTAGGATAGCTGCTTGCCGCTCCATTTCGTAATTAATGGCATGTTGAATGTTGCGAACAGAGTTCATATTCTTCACTTCCACTTTTTTTCCAAGGGTACTAGTGCCTAGCGGCATCAACGAAACGTTGGCATCACAGCGCAGCGAGCCCTCTTCCATATTGCCATCGCATATTTCCAAATAGCGAACCAGTTTTCTGATTTCGCTCATCACCGCGCCAGCATCTTCAGCAGATTCAATCACCGGCTCAGTAACAATTTCGATCAATGGTACACCTGATCTATTGAAATCAACCAATGTATCAGTTTCATTTTCTAAGTGTATGGATTTCCCCGCGTCTTCTTCCAAGTGAATACGATTCAAGACGATGCTTTTTTCACTACCATCTTTTGATCGGATGGTGACCTTCCCTCCTACGCAAATGGGGGTGCGGTCTTGTGTCAACTGATAGCCTTTCGGCAGATCGGGGTAAAAATAATTCTTGCGATCGAAAATTTGTAGCTGAGAAATTTTTGAATGACACGCCAATCCCATTCTGACGGCAAACTCAACCGTTTTTTTATTGAGCTTTGGCAACGTGCCAGGGTGCGCCAATGTGATGACGCCCGCATTTGAATTAGGCGCACTGCCATAGCTCGCTACATCTGAGTTAAAGATTTTGCTAGCCGTAAGAAGTTGTGCGTGAACTTCTAGGCCGATGACTAAAGTATATTTATCACGAGCTGCCGAAGCCATCAATTTTTGTTTAAATCCAAAACATTCAAATCCTTAATTCTTTTAAAGTCTGAAAAATTTCTGGTTAGAACAGTGAGGCCTGAGACAATAGCTGTTGAGGCGATAACTGCATCTGGAAGCTGTATCCTATAGGTTTTTCGCAATGAAATAGTTTGATCAATAATCTCATCGGTAAGACCAATAACTAAAGAGGACTTCACAAAATCCTTAATTTCCGTAGTGACTAATCGAAAGCCAAGCAATTCAATTTTCGAAATAACTGAAATACATGGATCATCATCAATACAATGAGCTACCAATTTACGCCCTTTCGGTGATAATCTATTGACTAAAAAATCAATCACAACATTCGTGTCAATCAAATACCTCTTTCCCATTCGCTTCTCATTTTTTTAAGCTCCGAGTCATACTTGGCTGCTTGCGAAGGAGAGATGCTTCCTGCCATTCTGGAAGAAAGCTTTTGTGAAGGGCTTTTTGCCTTATTTTTCAATACACGAATCAACTTCATGTCTTCTAAACTCTTCAAAAGCTTTAGAGCTTTGTTGTCGTTTATTTCTATCGTAATCTGTTGCATACCCAAATTTACTAAATTAATTCCTTTGCCTTTACCAACACCGCATCCAATCCATTCAAATTCTTTCCCCCAGCGGTAGCAAAGAAAGGTTGTCCACCACCACCACCATCAATTTCTTTAGCCAACTCTTTTACCATATTGCCAGCATGAAACTTTTTAGTGGCCTCCAATTTTTCTCCAATCATAACAGCCACCTGAGGCTTTCCATCGATATCAGCAGCAAGTATCATTAATAGATCATCAAACTGATTGCGCAGACCGTAAGCAATATTTTTCAATACATCGGCAGTCGGCACAACGACTTTTTCATTGATTAACGTGTAACCATCAGACTTGATTGCCTTCGTTGCCAAAACATCTTTCAATGCGTTTGCTTGCTGTTGATAGATTATTTCTAACTTTTTCTCCAACGCATGTTTTTCTTCGGCCAACGTTTGAACGGAGGCAACGATGTCCTTCGGATTTTTTAAAAAAACCTTTACTTCATTCAAAAGCGCCAGCGATTGATTCAAGTATTCTTGGGCACCTTCGGCAGTCAGGGCTTCTATCCTGCGGACACCAGCGGCAACGGAACTCTCAGAAACAATTTTCAACAATCCAATATTGCCAGTAGCTTTCACGTGGGTGCCTCCACACAACTCCACTGAGAATTTTGAATCAAACGTAATCACGCGAACAAACTCCCCGTATTTTTCTCCAAATAAAGCCATCGCACCAAATGACTTCGCTTTTTCAATCGGCACATTGCGCTGTTCATTCAATTGAATATTTTCACGAATTTTTTCATTGACGATGATTTCGACTTTTGCAATTTCCTCGGAGGTCATCGCTGCAAAATGGGAGAAATCAAAGCGCAATATTTTTTCGTTCACCAACGAGCCTTTCTGCTCAACATGTTTTCCCAGTACTTGGCGCAACGCTGCATGAAGCAAGTGCGTGGCCGAGTGATTGCTCATCGAAAGTTTTCTCTTGGGCACATTAATCTTAGCCAACACAACTCCTTCTAAATTAGCGGGAAGTTTTTCTACCCAATGAACAATCAAGTCATTTTCTTTTTTGGTATCGATGACCGAAATTTTTTCTCCGGCTACTTCCAATATTCCCGTATCGCCTACTTGTCCGCCACTTTCTGCATAGAAGGGAGTTTTATCTAACACCAATTGAAACAACTCTTTATTTTTCTGTTTTACTTTTCGGTAACGTAAAATTTTTGAAGTAGAAGTCAATTCATCATAACCAATAAATTCTGGTTTATCGCCATCGGCAACGGCAACCCAATCGCCAGTTTCTTTTACAGCGTCTGCTTTGGAGCGGGTTTTTTGTTGCGACATTCTCTCATTGAAACCAACTTCGTCCACCGAAAATCCCTTTTCTCTGGCAATCAATGAAGTCAAATCGAATGGAAAACCAAAGGTATCATAAAGCTCAAATGCTTGTTCACCAATAATCACCTTTGGATATTTGGGATCATGAAATTGGATTCTCTCCTTTACTGCTTCGAAAAATACTTCAATTCGTTTCAATCCTTTTTCTAGAGTTAGTAAAAAAGCCTTCTCTTCTTCTAATACTACATTGAAAACAAAATCTTTTTGATTGATCAATTCTGGAAAAACGTCTTGAAATTGTTGTGCGAGAGAATTAACCAAATTACATATAAAAGGATTCTTCTGATTCAGATTAGAATATCCGTATCTAATTGCACGTCTTAATATTCTTCTAATAACATAACCTGCTCCGTTGTTTGACGGCAACTGTCCATCAGCAATTGCAAAACTTACTGCTCTGATATGATCCGCGATGACCCTTATTGCAATATCCGTTTCCTTGGACCCACCGTATCTAAAATTAGTCATCGCTGCGATGTTATTTATTAGCGGCATGAACACATCGGTATCATAATTCGAAGTCTTGCCTTGTATAGCCATGCACAACCGCTCGAAGCCCATGCCAGTATCCACATGCTTATCAGGCAACGGTTCTAAGGCGCCTGAAGCAAGACGATTGAATTGAATAAACACTAGGTTCCATATCTCGACTACTTGCGGATGATCGCTATTGACCAAGTCTTTTCCTGCCTTCTTGCCAATCTCTTCTACTGATCTTAGATCTATATGAATTTCAGAACACGGACCGCAGGGTCCGCTCTCGCCCATCTCCCAGAAATTGTCTTTCTTACTTCCGTGAATAATTCGCTCTTCGGGTACAAAAGTCTTCCACAAAGTTTTTGCCTCTTCATCTACCGGAAGGTTGTCTTTTGCATCGCCACCAAAAACCGTAACATATAATCTCTCTTTCGGCAGTTGATAGACTTCTGTCAAAAGCTCCCACGCCCAACTGATCGCCTCTTTCTTAAAGTAGCCATCCTCTCCCCCAAAACTCCAGTTGCCGAGCATCTCAAACATGGTGTGGTGGTAGGTGTCCAGCCCTACATCCTCCAAGTCGTTGTGTTTACCGCTTACGCGAAGGCATTTTTGGGTATCGGCTACCCGTTTATGGGTCGGAACGGAGTTGCCTAAGAAATTATCTTTGAATTGCACCATCCCCGAGTTGGTAAACATCAAGGAAGGATCGTTTTTTAGCACTAAAGGGGCAGAAGGGACGATTTTATGGCCTTTACTTTCAAAGAAATCGAGGAACTTTTGACGGACAATGGCCGATGTCATATGCATTTGGTCGAATTAAGCTTTTGGTGGGGAAAAGTATTTCCCTATTTTTATAAGTTCACGGGGTTACAAAGGCACAAAATTAACCCATTGAGGGCATTATAAAAGTAATTGAGCGAAAGTTGGCACATGGCAGGAACTAAATTCAAGTACAATAAAAAGACACTTCGGTATGAGCGCACGGGCGTTTCTATCGTTGGCTTGGCCTTTCGCGGGTTTGGCTACTTGATTTTTGCTACTCTGTTTTTTGTAGGCTTGGTTACGCTTCAAAATTTTGTGATTGACACTCCCTTGGAAAAATCCCTTCGAGCTGAAAATGAGGCTCTTGAAAATCACAAGGTCATTCTTACGGCCAGTTTATTTGAATCAAATGAGCGGATTGGCCAACTCAATAGCGAAGACCAAAAATTGTACGAACGCCTTTTTGAAACCAAGCTGACAGAAAAGCCGACTCGGAATTCGGAGAAAAAAGAAGAAATTTTAACGGCCGGGCCGGAGGTGTTTGGTCAATGGGAAGCATCTACCCGCAGCGCTTCATCGGAAATCATCAAAAAGGCAATTACCAGGGATGTGTCCTGGAGCAAAAACATTCATATAGAAAAAAGGGACTTAGGACAGCTAAAAAGCTTACCAACCCTCTCTCCCGTTGAGAAGATGGAGGTCGACAAGCTTGTTTCCGGATTTGGAAAACGGATCAATCCTTTTCACAAAGGTATTTATCATCACGATGGGGTCGATATTTCTTTACCAGCTGGCACCTCGGTGGTAGCCACTGCGCCCGGCACGGTCTTACTTGCCAATACCAGCAATCAAATATCAGGCTTTGGCAATTACATCGAAATCGATCATGGAAATGGAATTATCACCCGCTATGCCCACTTGGGCGAGTTGAAAGTTCGCTGGGGGCAAAAGGTAAATAAAGGACAAGCAATCGGATCGATTGGTTCGAGTGGCGGCTCAATTGCCCCACACCTACACTATGAAGTAATCCGAAAAGGTATTAATGTGAATCCTGTGCATTATATGGTAGCCGGTTTTACGAGCACGCAATACAATGCGTTGGTAGAAGCTAGCACAAAACAAAACCAATCGTTGGATTGATGGCAAAAATCAGGTACACATATAATCCAGAAACGTGCAAGTACGAGCCCGTCATCGTTACCCCAAAGATATTTGGCCGCATGGTGCTGCGCTTTGTAGGTGTTGCTTTTGTTGTGGGGTTGGCGGGAAGTATTTATTTCCATTTCAAGTATCCTTTTTTGGACGAAACCATTGAACAAGATCGAAATGCGTACTTGAAGGCTGAGTGGCAAATCCTTTCGAAGCAATTGGGCAGAAGCTCACAACAACTAGCCGCCTTAGAGAAAAATGATGACCAGAATTACCGCATCATCTTAGATTTGGATCCCTTGTCTGCTTCGCAGCGCGAAGCGGGTGTGGGCGGCAGGCCTAAGGAAAGTTCCTTTATCAGCTACCCTTTGATCAAAGCCGCCTATGAAAAGTTAGAGAAAATTAAGAACCGGGTGGATATTCAAACTCAGTCCATGCAACAACTCAAGGATCAGTTGCAAAAGAAAGAAAGAATGTGGGCCTCACGCCCCGCTATTCAACCGATCAATAACAAAGACTTAAAGCAACTCCATACTATTTTTGGAATGCGAATGCATCCGATTTTAGGTTATTCGCGCCCACACAATGGGCTTGACTTCACGGCACCACACGGTGCACCTGTTTACGCAACGGGAGACGCAGTGGTGCTTTATACGGGCTATTCTACCTATGGAAACGTAATCTACCTAGATCATGGCTTTGGCTTTGAGACTAGATACGCCCATCTCACGAGATATATCGTAGAGCCTGGCCAAACCATTAAGCGCGGACAAATCATTGGCTATGTTGGCAATACCGGCTTATCTGCTGGGCCACACTTGCATTATGAGGTTCATTATAAAAACATTGCCATCAACCCGATCAATTTCTTCCAACGTGATTTGAGCAACAAAGAATACGAGAAAATGATCGAGCTGGGTAGTCTGTCAACTGTCTCATTAGACTAAACTCTTTTCCAAACGTTATTCAATTTCTACTGGTCTTTCCTCATTATGCTTATCCTCTAATAAAATCACAAATGGTTTTAATGACGGAGAATAGCTAAGCAGAATTTTCAAAATACCAACGGCAGGTACGGCCAATATCATTCCCGCAATGCCCCAAATCTTCCCACCTACTAGCAAAGCCACAATTGCTGCCAACGCGTTGACACTAATTTTTGAACCGGTGATTTTTGGCGTGATCAAATTTCCCTCTAAGAATTGAACGAAGGCATGAACGGCAACTACCCCCACGGCATACCAAGCGCTATCTTTTGTAACCAGTGCCAACATAGCAGGAAGAGTAGCTCCGATGGCAATGCCGACATACGGAATCATCGTAAGCAATCCGGAGAGAAATCCAAAAAAAATTGCGTGTTCAATGCCCAACAGTAATAGGCCGATGCTATTTAGTATTCCGGCAATAACGGTGACAATTGTCAATCCGGAGATGTAACTGCGAACTACGCCTTGAATTTCGTCTTTCCATTTCAATTCTGAATCAGGCCATATCGCCAACAAAAAATCCTTGAATCGCTCGCGATAAAGCAAAAAAAGGAAAATGTAAATCGGCACCTGAATAAAGAAGTAGGCAAAGTAGGAAGTTGACAGAAGCAGCGTGCCAAAATAAGATGACATATTCTTGAGCCCATCTTTTAACAGTTGTGTTTGCTCATAGGTGTCGATTCTCAACAATTGATTTACCTGACCACTCACAGAATTAAGAAGAGCCATGTATTTACTTTCCAAATCGGGTAAGCTTTCTGCCAAGCTTGACAACTGCGCCACGACAAACCAAGAAACTAACGTCATGGCACCAAAGGCGATGAGTAGCACCATGGTGATCGAAAAGACGCGACCCATTTTTCGTTCAAACTTTTTTTCAAGCGGCAAAAGAACCACCGAAAATAAAGCCGCGAAGGCCATGGGCAGAATGATATCTTTTGTAAGGATGAGTGCGGCAATGATCAACGCCAATACCATCAGTGATTTATAGGTTCGATCGAGGTTCATATTTCAAAAGTACGAATTGCGATGTATGAAATACGATTTTTTGGTTTTCGATTTATACTTCGTAAATCGTCACACATTCCTGCTATGAATTTTCTATGGCATTCCAAATAACCGCGCACGCTTCTTTTATTTCTTCTTCCGTTATTGTGAGCGGTGGCGCAATTCTAAAACTATGCGGATGCGACAAAAACCAATAGCATATCACGCCATGTTCTTTCGCATACTGCACGATTCTGTTTACTCTTTCTTCCGAGTCAAAATCAAAGGCGAACATTAATCCAAATCTACGCGCCTCCGTTACTTTTGGGTGGCGCAACAAACTCTCTATCAATTTTCCTTTTGCCTCTACGGAAGCCAACAAGTTCTCTTCTTCGATAATGGTCAAAACTGCCAACGCGGAGGCACAACAAACAGGATTGCCACCAAACGTGGTGATGTGCCCCAGCATCGGATTAGTCGCCAGCATTTGCATATTCTCATAACTGGAAATAAACGCGCCAATCGGTAGGCCACCACCAAATGCTTTTGCCAGTGTTAAGATATCGGGCACCACAGCGAAATGCTCAAAGGCAAAAAGTTTTCCCGTACGCCCCATACCGCATTGGATCTCATCAAAAATTAAGAGCGCACCAGTATCAGTGCATTTTTTTCGCAACGCCTGCAAATATTGTTTGGCAGGGATGCGCACGCCCGCATCGCCTTGAATAGTTTCAATAATTACGCATGCAGTTCTATTGGTTATTTGTTCCAGATCAAATTCGTTGTTGAAGTCAATAAATTTTACATCGGGCAACAACGGACGAAAAGTTCTCTTCTTGATTTCGTTTCCCGAAACGCTCAACGAACCGTGCGTGCTGCCGTGATATGATTTTCGACAAGAAATTAATTCTGTCCGCCCTGTCACCCGTTTGGCCAATTTCAAAGCCGCCTCGTTTGCCTCGGTGCCCGAATTGACAAAGTAGCTGCAATTGAGTGAAGGTGGAAGAAGGCTACTGAGTTTTTGCGCTAGCAAATTGGAAGACGATTGGATGTACTCGCCATAGACCATCACATGGAGGTATTTATCAACTTGATCTTTTATTGCCCGTACAACCTTGGGGTGCCGGTGGCCTACATTACTTACCGCGATTCCTGAAATCATGTCCACGTATCGCTTACCGTCAGAGCTATATAGAAAAACACCCTCTGCCCTTTCTATAGAAATTAAGAAAGGATGTGGCGAAGTAGGCGCAAGTTTGTTTAAGAAAGTTTCTTGACTAAAATCCATCGGGTAAAGCTACCACCAAGACTTCTAACATAAAAAAAGCCAAGATGATTTCTCATCAAGGCTTTACACTAAACACCTTGTCTTTAAAATATCCTAGAACTTTATTTGGAAGCTAAAATAGGCGCATTATTAATTCTTACGTGAGAAGGAGGGTCAACCTCAGCCTGAGGCTTGTATTTCTGTGTTTTCGGCTTTGCATTTAAAAATGCAAGTAATGGCCTTTTTGGCTCTTGCAATCTCCTCTTGGCCAAAATTGTGCATGCTTTATTGTTCAGCTTAATCTGCGACTTGTACTTTGTTTTGAAATTTTTTGCTTTTGATTTCTGATAGTCCTGTGCTTGCACAGACTGGGAAATAATAATACCAGCCAAAATTATGACTGCCAGAATCAGGATTTGTCTGATTCGCGATTTTAAACTCACGTTGGCGGGTCCGTTCACATTTTCCATTCTTCTCGCGTTTTGACTAAAACAAATGTCGGGCGCGCAGCGAAGAATAATCGACCATAATGGTTTGAAACCCTACATCCGTAGAATACAGAATAAAAACGGGCTAACCTGCCTTGGCAACAGAAAATCCGCTAGGTTGATACAAGGATTCTTTGAAAACGAACGGATCGTTAGATTTTCTGCAACTGCAAGAAGTCGATCACCTCTTTCCTTACATCCTCAGGCGAGCCACGGTCAAATTCAATAGTTGCTATGGACTTGAAGAGGTCGCCAACCAAGCTATTTTTAAAGCCTAACCGGGTGGCATAAATAGATGCGACTTCAAGTTCTGCGTCTTCCACTACCTCATCTAGGTAAATCATGTGGACAAGATGATAGACCGATTCCAGTCGATCAACTTCAATTGAGGGGAAAACAAATTCTGATTGAAGACCGCGGCCGATCACATCCACGTCATGTGGGCTAATGCCAAGCTGAATCCCCCATTTCAAAATACATTTCATGTGGGTTCCTTTTATGTGCTCTTGCTCAAAGAAAACCGCAAGCAAATTGAAATAGCTTTCCTTGATATGTTGATTATCTTCCATTAAAAAGTCAAAAAAATTAAACACTGGCAAGTTAACTTAAAATGTCTCAACTACGCAAGGGTTTCACGAAGCCGGAATGTCGCGGTGGTGACTTCATTTTTTACAGGATTTAATGATCTTTGGAAAAACGATAGACTATGAACAGAAATATAATGGTAGTAATATATCTCCTTTGCGCATCATGTGTAGGTGTAGATTTTCGAGATGACACAATTCGTGATCCTGAATTGAATTTGTTATCATCCGGGACGGGGAAGCTCAAAATAACAGATGCTAGTGGAGTTACGCTAACAAAAGGAAAATCGGGACTATTAGGATTACCGATTGGAGAAAAACATTTGATTTCAGTTGAATATTTTGATCAGTATGGTGTAAAGAATGAGCCCACTTTGAGCTGGGTTGTGGCGAATACATCGATTCTTTCTGTAACGAATAATGAAATTACTGCATTAGCAACAGGTAGCACTTCGGTGAACATAGCTGCCGGAGGTGCCAATAGTGCTAAAGTGAGCATAACCGTTACGGTAGTTAGTGATGCGAATGCAGTAGCTGCAGTTTCAATCTCAGCGCCTCCCTCTACCACGTTGGATCTAAACGAAGAAATTCAGCTTAGTGCTACCGCGAAAAATATTAATGATTTGATATTGACCAACAAATCCTTCGAATGGTTTAGCGACAAACCCAATATTGTCACTGTCTCAACGAGTGGGCTAATAAAAGCGATAGCTAATGG
>Ga0226658_10000203_pt1 | contig 27403 bp, 33 predicted proteins | sample OliLak19BULKMAT1_FD_169091 | JGI IMG/M metagenome (GOLD analysis project Ga0226658, IMG submission 169091) | Freshwater microbial mat bacterial communities from Lake Vanda, McMurdo Dry Valleys, Antarctica - Oligotrophic Lake LV.19.BULKMAT1 (v2)... | ecosystem: Environmental > Aquatic >... | reverse complement strand
ATTCTGTAAACCCGCACCATGCAGAGCGCTCATTGCCTCATGCGATTGAGTCGATAACGATACGGCGTTATTCCGAGCCGTGGGCATAGCGCTATTTGGTTGGGGCTGGGAGGGGCGATCGGTCTTACCCTTGGGGGTGAAGCCTTGGGGTTCGGGGCGATCGTTAAATAGAGCGTTCTTATCTTGTGGCATGACTGGGTTCCTTCTGTGCTTCGTATTCAGATTTCAGGATGTAAATAAAACCTTGCATTGACCCGCCTCGACTAAGCCAACTGATGAGCCGGATTAGTGTCTGCAAATCCTCGCGGTTGTAAAGACTGCCATGCCCAGGCTCAGGTCGAATCTTTAACTCGTTGCGCCAAAACCTGAGAGTGCGATCGGGGACTGCTTTACCACGATGCTTTGCCAGAATTAACCGCAATTCACGGGAGTTAAAAAAGTTTTCTTCCATCACTTGCATAGTCCGTTACCTATCGGGAGTCGGCGGCATTGCCTGTTTGTTTGCCTAGTCGCATTGCCTGCCTAGAGTCGGCGGCATTGCTTGGCGGGTTGCCTGTCTGATCTGATTGCAGAATAGCATACAAAATAGAATCCGTAGAAACATCCTATTCAGGATTCTAATTGATAGAATATTCTTCAAGAAGAACAGGCAAGGCATCATGGGTGAAGACGATTAATGAAACAAATCTGGCTACAGGATGGACATATAAGAGATGGTTAAAAGATTCCCGATCAACCTCCCCCCATGGCATGAGAAGCGCCTGATATGGTGGGCTGCTATGAAGAGAACCAGCAAGACTGGGCTGGCTCAGAATACGCTTCAAGCCAGAGTTGAAGCGAATGACGATCAAATATTGCTGATGCTCACCGACAGAGCCGACGATATCGGCATCACTGTAGAAGCACTCAAACAAAAGTTACTAGAGGATGCTGGCTTTAAACCAGTTGAAGAGACTGATGAGAATGACGACTGAATGTTATTTTTCCTATGAGAGATTTGAAATGAAAACATCAGAGCTGCACTATCGAATTACGAATCAAGAGTGGAGACAAATGAAAAGAGAGCTTACCTATGCGCTCAAATGTCTCAACACCGATCGCCAATTTTGGGATGAGGCTTACCGTCAATCTCAAGAGTCAAAGGAGAGGGCAATTGTTCCGGCTGCGGCGCGTCCTGTGGAAAAAGCGTTTGTGGACATGAACCCACAAGAGCAAGCTGCGTACAAAGCCACGATCGCCCAGAACAGACCGCGATCGGGGGGTGATCCAGCCTTCACCAAAGCCTTCGATATCATCGCCCAAGCTGCCCTCAACCCCACCCCATAGAACATGGAAAAAGAAGCCAAGATGTCTGCCACTGCCTATCGGATTTGGATCTATAAAGAGCGGGTTAAATATTTGGCGGATAAAAGGGGCGTGACCTTTGGGGAGATGTGGCTGCTTGTTCTGAAGGGTGAATATCAGAAGATGACCGCAGATGAGCTGCAAGAGTTAGATCGTATTTTTCCTATTGAATCCCTCAACCCCACCCCATAGAACATGGAAACAGAACCCGCCTACATCACGCACACCCCCACCGCCACGATCGCAGGCTTAACCCTCGAAGGGCTAGAGTCTCGTTACTCCGTGACCCGCTCCACCGTTTTCGATCGCATCAAGAAGCTGCGCGATCGCGGCTTTCCAATCAACCCAGATAAACACCCTGTCTACTCCAGAGAAGACATTGACACCCTAGATGGGCTGAATACTCATCTCAAAATAAAGGGAGCGACGATCGCCAATTTTTCCCCGTATCAACACACCGTAGAACTATCGTCCGACAATCCGACGACTGATGATATTAGTACGCCTGTGCTTATAGAGTTAGTGCAGGCGATCGCCCTTGCCATAGCTGTACCCGTTGATCCACTGGCAAACCTTGAGGCATTGGAGAGGGCTGCGGCTCATGGCTGGCTACTCAGCACAAGTCAGGTTAGGGCGTTGATTGGGGTCAATCCTACGGGGGCAGTATTCATCCGGCACGGCTTTGGATTTGAGAGCGTGGGTAGAAATGGTAGAGAGACGGCTTGGAAGGTTGCAAACCCTCGGAATGTGGCTAGAGATTGGAGTCGAAACGATTAGGGCGATCGCGTTCTGTTCTATGGGGCGATCGCTTGACATGGTAGTAGATTGGTAGTAGATTGGTATTTAAGAGAGCAGAGAAAACCATTACCACTCTGCTGCGAATCAAATGAAAGTATCTGTAAAGCTAGGGAAAATAGAGGAAGTGACCCAGTGGAACCCGAAGGGTTACTTCTCGAAAGGGGACGGCAACCTTTCGGAATTTACGTCCACTGGTGGGCAGTACGGAAGTGGAGAAGAATTCGTGTCCGCTTCCCCTGAAGAAGCGACCCTAATTAGGATTGACGACGGCATCACATTGATGACGATCGCTGTCTCGGAAGGCGAATTGCGTGAATGGATTCTTGGGGCTAACTGGATAGTTTCCGAGGGTCAAGACCCATGGTATTTTATTCGCCGGATTGAACGGTCGAGCTTGCCCATCCCTGAATCGGCGGTGTCTCTAGCATGACAGGCATCCTCTGGCTGGCACCCATCCCCCCGATCGCAGTGCCAGCCCGCTACAGAAACACACAAGCCCAGCGTCTAACGCTGGCGTATGGGGTGGAGCGATCGCCCTATGCCGACATCATTGGGCTACCAGTGACGATCGCCATTGTCTCTGAAGCCTGGAATGGAGAAAATCAGGCGCTACGAGCTATCATACCGAACTGGCTACCTTGCCAGAACCAGAACCCTCATATCTCCGTTTCTTGGGTGTATAGCTCTGCGCCCGTCAAGTCCAACGTCATGTTATCCTCACAGCATCAAGAAGAGCCATTTGAGGCGATCGCCCATTGCCTAGTTGAGTTTGTAGAATGGGCACCAAAACAGTCAAGCCCTAAGACTTGGAAGAACAGTGCACTAAGGCAGTGTCAACATATTTGGAAAACAGGCGATCGCAAAGGGCAGCAATGCGATGAGCTAACCAGGCGATCGGGGGGCTATTGCACTAGACACCGACCCAAAGAAACCCACAGCGCGATCGCTTTTTGGTGAAGGGCGATCGGTCTTTGTTCTATGGGGTAAATTGGGAAACATTAGGAAAGTTCTGAAGCCTAGGAAATGTCGCGTATATCGCAATGGCAGGAATACAAAGAAGAGGTTTGTGAGCAGTTGCGATCGGGTAAGACTGCATCTGAACTTTCCCGCGCCTATCCAGATATTTCTTATAAAACTATTTACACATGGTTTCGAGCCGTTAAAGCTTTAGAGCCACAGTTAGAGAAAGGATTGGGGGAACCTCAAGCGTCTCATAGAGCAACTGTCGAGGTTTTGCCCCCCCCATCCAACGTCAGTCCGATTGGCACGTCAGGCGGCATCTCAGACTATGCCCTAGCACGTCGAACCCTACGAAACATTGCCAAGGACTCAAACGAGAGCGGCGGGGTAAGGGTGCAAGCGTCCCTAGGATTGCTCAGAATGGTATCTATGCGATATGAACTGCCTAAACATATCCTTGATGAAATAGAAGAGAGCAGCATTAATGAAGAGCGCGATCGCATCACCACAGCCTCACCAGCCGAACTATCCCGTCGTTATAGAGAAGCGTTGGGATAGGTTAATCCTTTGCAATGCTGACGTGAGGTTGCAAGCGCTTGTCATGGAACATTGCCGCCACGACATCAACACTTGGATCAATGATTGGGTATGGACATTCGACCCCAGGCGATCGCCCTCTATGTTGCCAATGCTGCTATTCCCTAAGCAAGCTGAATATTTGAAGTGGCGATCGAAAAGGCGTTCTATGGGAGAGAACGGTCTGATCGAAAAATCGCGTGATATGGGAATCAGTTGGTTAAACGTTTGTTCCCAGGTTCACTGTTGGCTATATGAGGACGGCTACAAGGGCGCGTTCGGTAGTCGTAAAGAAGATTTGGTTGATCGCATTGGTGACCCAGATAGTATTTTTGAGAAGATTAGGATCTTGCTGCGGTATCTGCCTAAATGGATGCTACCACTAGACTTCGATTGGAGTAAGCACGATAACTTTTGTAAGCTGCTTAACCCTAGCAACGGCTCATCTATCACAGGTGAGGGCGGCGATAATATCGGACGGGGTGGGCGATCGACGCTCTACGATTTGGATGAAGCAGCATTTATAGAACGCCCTCAAAAGGTAGATGCTGCGTTGTCAAATAACACTGAGGTAGTTTTCTACACTAGCTCGGTTAACGGGATGAACTTCTTTTATCAGAAGCGGATGAACTACCCGAAGGAATGGATCTTTAGAATGCACTGGAAAGAAGACCCGCGCAAAGATGCCGATTGGTATGCGGGAATGAAGGTGAAGTATGACCCAGTGACGATCGCATCTGAAGTAGATATTGACTACGGGGCATCAGTCGAGGGTATCTATATTCCGGCTGAATGGGTGGACGCTGCGATCGGGTTAGAACTGCCGACGATGGGCGATCGCATTGCTGCTTTAGACGTAGCGACTACTGGGAAAAATAGCAACGTGTTTGGTATCAGGCAAGGCTCAAACGTTACCTTTATGGATAGCTGGCAGGGCATTGATACCACTCAAACGAGCTTTAAGGTAGTGGAGCTGATGAGGGCTAATGGCTTAACTCATTTATTCTTTGATGCGGATGGGGTGGGCGCGGGTGTAGCAGGAACGCTGGCGAGTATCCCTGATATTGAATTCAGATTTACAGCACTGCACGGCTCATCCTCTCCAAGCGATCGAAAGTGGGATGGTGAGGGCAAAACGAGCAAGGAAAAGTTCTACAATGCCCGTGCTGAATGGTGGGGATGTTTGCATGAGCGATTCAAAAAGACTTATGACTTTGTAAATGGGATTGCGGAACACCCCCTAGATGAGTTGATCAGCATTCCTAGCCACGCCACTTTGATCGCTCAAATCTCTAGCCCTAAGCGTAAGTTCGCCAGCACTGGCAAGATGTTGATAGAGAGTAAAGATGAAATGCGATCGCGGGGCATCGGTTCGCCTGACTATGCGGATATGTTGGCTTATTTATTCAACCCACGCCCTGTTCCACTGCGGTACACTTCCCACGCTTCGACTAGGCGGCGTTAGAGCGATCGCCATTTCCTAGATCTCTGATGTTTTGTCCAGGTATCAAACTCAATTACTAGCCTAAGAACGTCTTGTGTCTGGTTTAGATCTCGATGATCCCACAAACTGTTTGTCTCACTCATGTAACCCATGTAGTGTGCTGGCAGGATAGCTTCAGACCCAGATGGACACAGCACTCTCTCAGATGAGACTCTTTCCCAACGTCCTAGGAACCCTCTCTTTTCAATGCGATAGCGATCGCCATTCGTTGCAATTCTGTACTGAGTCATAGAATTTTAGATCTTAGTTTTGAGCGACGGGTAAAATTCAGGTAATCTCAAACCATCATCATGCAAACCAAGCCAAGCCGTAAAGTAGAAAACCTGTGGGCTAGAATCACAGGCGCTTTTAAGTTGCTCTTTCAAGGTTCTCAACGCCCTCTAGCCGCCGCGCAATTCCAGCGGCAGGATCATGTCACAGTCAGAGGGCGAAACTTCGACCTAGAGATAAGTGAGCATCCCGTTAGAGACTGCGAAAAGGCGCGGGAACTATTGGAGCTAACGGAGTATTGCCCTGAAGCTGCGAAGGCTACCCAAGTGCTAGTGTCCTCAGCATTCTCTAGTGCTGATGGGGATGACCAGGGCGTTACCCTGTCGGATACTTGCAACGATGGCACGCCCTTAGATGCAATGGTCTATGAGATTGGGATGGCTGCGATCGCCCGTGTCTTACCCCTCAGTTCCCTCATGATGGCAACCGAACGCATCCTCAGCTATGGCGATTGCTTTGCAGAAATCTCAATCGATGAAAGAGCGAATCAAATTAATGGGCTGATGTTTTTGCCCACTTGGGAAATGTTTAGGGTCGAAGTGCAAGGCGAACTGCAACGCTTCGATCAACGGCGGCGGCTCTATGAAGAGAACCCCGCTGTGAGTTTCCCACCTGCCAAGATTATCCACTGGCGCTATCGTCGCAAGAATTTGTATGGGCGATCGCTTTACAACGAAGGGTTAGAAGATTGGGGACGACTGAAGAGGGCAACAGAGGCTCTATTGTTCGCTTCTGAAAGTTCGATCGCGGCTGACTTGCATATCATGCCTGAAGACGCTGACGAAGCCTACCTTGAGGCGTACAAAGACGATCAGGAAAGGAAGCGCACCGATGGGATTATTACTGACTACTTCATGCTTCCCTCTGGCATGGTGCAACGTCTCAGCAGTAACCCAGATTTGAAAGCGATGGCTGACAGCGTCAGTCTGTGGCGATCGCGCCTAATCATGTTGAGCGGCGTTCCTCCCTATCTTTTGGGTTTGCCATCATTGGGAGCGAAAGAGATATCAGGTCAACCCGCCTTAGAGTTTGCCCGTCATATCAACAGCATTAGAGGTTGTGTAACTGAGGGCATTGTTCAAATGCTCTATACTCAGTTCGCCTTGCTGGGCATCCCTGAAGAGAGATGGCGAGGGCGGTTAAAGCTCACCTATCCTAAGATTGCTGTCAATGTATTCGAGGGTAAGGACACGGCATTAGCTGAGAGTAACGCGCCTGGTATCACTGACACAGAGAAGGATGAGACGGGCGATCGCTTGCCTATCTTGAATTTGAATGGGAATGGGCGCAATCATGGCTGAAAAATTCACCCCTGATCCTGAGACACTGACACCCCTAGCTGAATTGATAGCGATCGCCACTATTACAGACGACGATGTTTTAGGGGCTGTAGATGCGTGGGAAGGTGATCCACCCGATCCAAAGTTTGAGGGCATTCTGAGAGCAGACAATGAGACTTGATGATCTGCTGTTCAAAACCCTAGTTCTATTGGCTCGTATGGCGATCGTTGTGTTTGCCGTTCTATTTGCTTGGGCGGCACAGATGGGAGACGATCGCGCCTTACCTTGGTACATCGCGGGGCTGCTCATGGGCTTGCTTCTTTTCGTCTCTTTTGTGTGGATAAAAGCCGATGCCAGTTAACGAGTTCTCATGGAATGCCACAAGCCAACGTTACCGATTTACATCTGGGCCCAGCGCTGGGCAGTTTGCCAGCAAAGCACAGGTTGAAGCACTGACAGAAAAGTACATTGGTCGAAGCAAAGATAAGATAAGCGACCTAGCCGATTTGCTGCTGAGTAAGGCGATCAATGTTTCGACCTTTGAGAGGGCTGTAGCAACGCAACTGAAGGAAGCACACATAAACAGCTACGCACTAGGCAAGGGCGGCGTTAAGCAGTTGACCCAGCGTGATTATGGCATCATGGGCGCGGAGCTTAAGAAGGAGTACCAATACCTTCGGAACTTCTCTCAAGAGATCCTGCAAGGTAAGTTATCACCCGATCAAATCCGATCGCGCCTGTCAATGTATGCGGATGCATTGCACGGCAGTCGGGAACTTGGGGCATTAGAAGGGCATAGAGCGGCTGGCTACATTTGGGAAAAGCGATCGCTCCATTCATCTGAATCCTGTGCCGACTGCATCCGATACCAGGGTCAAGGGTGGATGCCGTTGGGTACGCTGCCGAATCCAGGCGATCGCTGTCGATGCCGATCGCGTTGCCGTTGCTCTAAAAGTTTTAGCAAAGAACTGACTAAGCCTACCGATTCAATGCTGCGATCGTGGGGATGGACTGATCATGGCTTGAGGCAAGGATTAACCACTACTTTGAAACAATGAAAAGCGCCTTTTCGTATTACGGTGGCAAACAAAAGTTGACCCAACACATTATCCCTTTGCTCAACGAAATCCCTCATACGGTTTTCTGTGAACCGTTTTGCGGTGGGGCTGCTGTGCTGTTTGCCAAGGGAAGGCGATCGGTGGGTAATAATGACGACTATCGAGAAATCATCAATGATACAAATGATTGGGTGATCACTTTTTACCGTGTTGCCAAGTTACAGAAGGATGATTTGCTGCGGTTGATTGATGCAACTCTGTACAGTCAAAGCGACTACAGCAAGGCAAAGGACATCCTCAAGGCTTCTGTGGAGCATGACGATCTAACGATTGCATGGGCGCTCTATGTGCAAGTGCAGATGAGTTTTGCGAATAAACTTCTTGCAGGGTGGGGTAGTAGCGTTATTGGTAAGAACTCAGCCGCCCTCTGGAACAACAAAAAGCGATCGCTCGAAGCTGCCCTTGATAGATTGGCAGATGTTCATATTTCCAGTGAGGATGCCTTGCGATGTATAGAGCGCTGGAATTCAGCCCATACACTTTATTTTGTCGATCCGCCATATATCAGCACAAACCAAGGGCATTATGCTGGCTACACTACCGACGACTGGGAAAACCTTTGTGATGCCCTGGATAATTGCAAATCGTCTTACGTCCTCAGTTGCTACCCACAAGCGATAGAACCCCAATCAGCGCAGCAAAGAATCGAAGTGTCTACGCTTTGTACTGCCAGTGGTAAGGGTCGGGTCGGGGTGGACAGAGGCAAGATGAGGACAGAGGAAGAGATGGGCGATCGCGCTCGTACTGAAGTGCTTTGGGTGTGCGATCGTTCTAGTGGCATTAGGTCAGACTTGGGTAAGCTGGCACGGTTGGAACAATTGGCATTTTTCAGTTAAGGGTATTCTGGTATGAAATCGCTTCCCATTCGCCCCATAGAACAGATGGTATTTACCAACGCTACATTCACACGCCTTAGCTATGCACAGGCGATCGCTCAAGTTCCCGGCATGGGAACCCCGAACGCTGATCAACTGGCAAAGGTTCAGGCTCATGCACCAAAGGGCATAAACTACACCGCCGATCGCTTTGTATCAGTGCCCATCATGGCATCGCATAACCTGATGAGCTATTCTAACGGCGTGTGGGATACCGATAGCCTTGAAGCAATGGCACGGCAATTCCCTGGCAAGCCAGCGCAACTGAATCACAATTGGGACGACGTTCAAGATTCTATAGGGCTGATTTACGATGCCTTCCTATTGCGATCGATGGATGCCCCTACTCATATCCTTAATGCTGCCGACTTCTTTGATATCAACCGTCAAATTGTGGCAAAGGACGGGTTTATAGGGTTGATTATCATGGCGGCTTTTCCTATTGAAAGCGCTGCTGTAGATGCGATCGCGCAATCCAGAGCGCGGGGAATTAGTACGGGGGGGCTGACTTCAGGGGAGTATGGGTGTCCATTGTGTGAGCTAAGTTTTGAGGATGCCAACTGCCCACACATTCCACCCCACCCCATGCTTTTGCATCTTTATGGCAATGACCCAGATATGAACTTTGCGCCTTATTACGTGAGGCAAGGGTTCCATACAGGGATAGAAGTATCGCTAGTAGTTAGCGGCAACCTACCCGGTGCTGAGGTTCTGAGGGGTTGATTGTTCTATGGGGCGATCGCTTTTGACTGCGGGCACGGAATTTCCAGATCAAAGTGATATGATACTGGTATCGAAGCGCTCCCCTGAATACACCTATCTTTCGAGTTGGTCACTGTTTTCGTGCTTTGCAAACTGAAAGGGAGTCAAGGTTTGCCGCTTGTTATGCAGTTGCCATCAAAGGTTTGAACACCGAGCGCATAGTTAAAACTCACAAAAAAGCCGATCGCGTGTAGCGATCGGCTTTTTTGTAGGCTCTAGGCTCAAAATGCGCCAGCGGTAGGGCATGAAGCCTATAATGACTGCGCGGGTAATATATATCCGTATTGTTCATTAACTCGGAAGCCGCATGACCGCACTGCAACCCAAGCCTCAGCACAAAGTTTTAGACGTTCAAACAATGACAGAGGGCGATCGCCTTCAAGCCTTAGTCAAAGCCAAGACAGGCAAAGACACCCAAGCCATTACCGAACAGGGCGGCTCTACAGTCGTTAGAGTTCAAGACTCTGAAGCAACGGCACCTGAAGCGATCGCGCCTGTGGGCATTACCTTGGAGCAAATCAAAGACACGATCGCGGCTGCTTTAGCTTCACAGAAGGCAGATCACAAAGCTGAGTTAGACGCTCAAAAAGCAGAATTGCAAGGGCAGCTAGACACGGCAACAGCGGCAACAGCAGCGGCAACGGCTAAGGCGACGGCAGAAGAGCAGGCGCGTCAAGGGCTGATTAAAACTTTTGGACTGGACAGAATGACTGGCAACCCGGCACCCGCTTCGACTGGCTTAACTACCACGATGAATGGCGATCGCCCGGTCGGAGCCTGTGCTGACATAATGAGCATTATCGATCGCGCTCCCAAGCTAGTTAAGAGGGCTAAGGATGGCAGTCAGTTTGCTGCATACGACACACGGGAACTAGATCGCTTTGTTCGTCAGAACAAACCCCAAGTAATTAAGGATCTGGAATCTTGGGGAAAAGCTAACGGGCTATTCAATGGCAATGGGGTTGTCAGCCTTGACGCTGCGGTAGTTCGTTCCGATCTGCCTGGTGGTTTTCTGGATCAGTTGTCGGCAGTAATGCGACAAAACAACCGACCTAACTTTATCTTTCATCAGTTCCCCGATGTTGCCGTCAACTTCACCAAAGGGCGCGGTGATACGATCGATATCCCACGGGCTGCATTCTTTGCACCTGTTACCGATCCGGCTGATTATCAGTTGAGTGGATCGGGCACTTATGTTGCCACCAGCCTGATTAATCGCACGATTTTGACTGGCATTGTGCAATGTATGGTTCAAGAATACGGCATGGGCAAAACGGCAGCAACGGCACCGATCGGCATTCCTGAGTTTGTTGCAGCGTACTCAATGCTTAACCTAATGGCGATCCTCGATCGCAATCTCATCCAGAATTATTACCAGTTTGAGGATCTAATCATTCGCAAACTATGGGAGCCAACATCGCGGGTAGTTTATAACGATAACGGGGCTGTGACTGCAACTATAGGCGATCTTGCTGTCAGTGACGGAGGCACCATGACGGATGATTTTCTGAACAATCTTTATGCTTACATGAGGGCAATCCAGATCCCGACGTACGCCGATGGCTGCTACGGAATGGCGATCAACACATTGGCAGCGGCGCAGTACAAAAACTCATTAGATAAGTACGCCCCAGCAAACTCCCAACAGATTCAAGATGTAACCAACATCCTGAACCTTTCCAGCGGCGGGGAAATGGATCGGGCTTCAGGATACTTGGGGATGTTTAATAACTTTCATCTGTTTGAAACCAACGCTTTCGGATGCGGCGCTGCGGGTACTGACGGAGCGCAAAACGAAACGATCGCCGCTGTTTCTCGGTTAACCCGAACCTCTTACGCCTTCGGAGCCAACACGATCGGGCGTGGCATTGGATCGCCCATGACGATCCGGCGTGACAATAACGACGATTTCGGCAGAATTGGGCGGTATGCGTGGTTTAGTGAGGAGGGTTTTGTAGCTGTTGACGTTGACCCAACGGGGTACAGTGATTCTTCTACAGTCCCTCAGCAATTACGGGTTATCGAAGTCCACACAACCGCAGTCGCACTCTAGGAATTTATGACTAGAAACAAGCCCCTACCACCCATCCCACCTATTGAGGATGCCGACAGCCCACCCCTTGAGGATGCCGACACGGTACTAGCAGAATTAAGCGGTGATTCTCCCATAGAACATACGCCGGAATTACAGGCGATCGCGGGTAACTATTGCCCTAACTGTGATCATAAAATCCTCTCTGGGCTTTTTGGTCAGCCGATCTGCCCGATCGCCCTCGTTGGATGCCCTCGCAATATCACCCCATAGAACATGGCACTGATAACCGCTGCTGACAAAACTCTCTACTTCCCCTCCGTCTCGTTAACCGGGGCGGCGTTGGATATGGCGATCGCGTCAGTGCAAGGTTTGGTAGAAGCGACGATAAAGCGACCGCTAGAGCGTCGGCAGTATAGCGAAACCAAGCGGCTCTCTGAGTCGTTTGACGCTTGCCAGTTGCTCTATACGCCCATCGTTTTAAGCCCCGCTCCCATTGTCGAAGGGCGTTTTGGCGGTGGGCTAAGTCGCACTTATCGCAAGATGAAACGTGGTGAATGGAAGCCCATTCGACGGGCTGAATATTTGTGCGATCGCTCCGGTCGAATCGAGATCAAGGGCGGGTTATCTTACCCGATTACTGAGATCCGAGTAAGATACTTTTCCGGCGTTGATCCATTGGTGGATACTCCAGAATTGCGACGGCTCAAAGCAGCGTTAGGGGCTGCCTTGGACTATAGCCAGTCTGATCTCTTCAGTGGCATTGCCAGCCGCTCGGTAGATAAAGAGTACAGCGTTAACTATGGTAATACGGGCGCGGGTTCGGGTATCTTGCCTGAAGCCTTCCTATCTCCCTTTGCCCGGTACAAACCCGGCAGCTATCAGCCGCTTATCGACTCTGACTCAGAGCCTACAGATACAGGCGCGGCGCATATTATCACCGTGCCCTTTAGTTTTGGGGATGCTTCACCTAAAGCGATCGCCCTGCTCCCAATCAATTCAACGGTATTCACTGCCACGATTGTGATCCAAGTACCGTTCAATGGCGTGGGGTCAATGCTGAGGTTAGGTGATGCGGGAACGCCCGATCGCCTAATTACCGCAATTCAGAATGACCCATTCGAGATAGCTGAGTACGAAACTAATCCAGGGCACTCTTACACAACCGAGACTCAGGTTAACTTAAGCATCACACCCGGCAGCGGTTGCACTCAAGGTTCAGGATTTGTTCTTATTGAGGTTTAATCGTGTCAAAGTTTTTAGATTTTATTGGAACTACCGCAGCATCTTTTAAGATTGCGATCGGCGGGGTTTTGCTGAAAAATAGCAGCGGTAACCTACTTGTCAGAAGTACAAACGACGCAGCCGACGCAGCGATCACAGCCTCACAGCTTAATAACTCTGGCGATCAAATTGTCTTAAACTCTGATGCTGCTGCTAGTGGAGCCGACTGGGCTGTTACCTTTAGGCGATCGCCCACGGGCATGACGGCAAACTACACTTACACACTGCCGATTAGTGCGGGTTCACCGGGGCAAGTGCAATCAACGGACGGATCGGGCAATACCTCATGGATTACGATCGCGGCGGGTGCTGATAAGATTTCGAGCGATACCACCAACCTAGCCTTTGGCACGGCTTCACCCTTGACCCTGTTCACCCTGCCTATAAATGCAGTGGTAGAGGCTGTGAGCGTCACGGTTGATACTGCTTTCAACGGTACGCCCTCGCTATCGATTGGCATTACTGGCACGACTAGCAAATACATGGCTTCTACTCAGGTCGACTTAACGGCAGTAGCTACCACTATTTTTGAAGTCTATCCCGGTCGGGCAGCGATCGGCACAACTGAAGCGTTGATCGCCACTTATTCTGCGGGGGCTGCAAACGCGGGGGCTGCAAGGATTGAGATAGATTACGTAGTCCCTAGCTGATGAGTAAGCTCACTGATTTACTAGGCACGATCGCCAACACCTTCCAAATCGGGATTGGTGGCACCGGGGCAAGAACTCTGAGATTCAAGAATGGATTTCAGGGGGATTTGACCTGGAACCCCACGGCAGCAAGGACAATTCTGCTGCCTAATACAAGTGGAACTGTGCAACTGGTCGGAGATGAGCCAATCGGATCGCCTGAAGGGTTGACACTCAGCTATGTTACTAGCAGCGTAATCGCCATAGGCGCGGGTCGGGCTGTGATTGCAACGGCGGGGAATCGGGCGATCGCAGTTTGGGGTAGTTCGGGAAACAAAAACCTCTCTAGCTTATGGAGTGAGGGGGCGGGCACTGGTCGGTTCACGGGTGCCGCTGCGGTGGGGGCAAACCAGACATGGCACGTATTTCTCATTCGCAATACAACGACAGGCGCGGTTGATGCGGGTTTTGATTCGTCTGTGTCAGGTGCCAATATTCCGAGCGGTTGGGTTGGGCGGATCATCGGATCATTTATGACTGATGCATCTAGCAATATTCGCAACTTTGTACAGACGGGCGACCGCTTTGAGTGGACGGCGGCTATACAGGATTTTAATAATGCCAATACGACGACGACGACAAGTAATTTGATAACGCTTACAGTTCCGACCGGGCTTAATGTGATTGCCATCGGACGATTAGCAGCGAGTGGAGCGGTGGGCAACATATTGGGTGGATTCCCTGGCGTTGATGCAGATATCTTGTTTGCAGCCCTTGCAGGCGTTTGGAGTCTAACTGGAATCCAAACTAATACCTCAGCTCAGATCCGCTTCTATGCATCGGCTGCCAACATAACGGGCGTTTTTTGGACTAGAGGCTTTATCCATCCTAGGGGGGCTTATTAAATGCCTTACATCAGACAAGACGAAAACGGCAAAGCTATCGGCTACGCGATCGCCCCTCCCACTGCTGAGGTTGAATGGTGGATCAGAGTGGATGAAGACGATCTGAGGGTGACGGCATATCTAAACCCAACCGAGCCGATAATGACGTTAGAACGGGCGATCGCGCAAACTCAAACAGCGATCCAAAATCATGCCTTATTTCTGCTAGAGGCTGCGGTAGAGGGTTATTCATCCGTTGAACGAGATACCTGGTTCGGGAAGGAATCTGAGTCAATTAAATATAAAGCCAGCAACGATCCGAACGATGCCCCTTATCTTTCGATAGAAGCTGAAGCTGCGGGTATCCCTTTAAGTGCGATCGCCACTATTGTGATAGACAAAGCGACGGCTCTAAAACTCTATACCTCTTACGTGCTAGGAAATAGAGCCTTTCACTATCGCACCGTTGCCGCCTATACAACGATAGAGCAAGTCCTAGAATACGACTTTTCTAGAGGCTGGGCACCTTAATGACTACCCTTGACTACTCTGTTAAAGACTTTGATTTCCTGGTAGGGGGTGTAGACTTTTCCCCTTACTTAACTTCGTTGTCTGTCAGCAGTGGTAACTCAGATATCACAACGCCTTTAGTCTGGCGTGGCGATTTTGAGATAGTCAGGACCCAGAATTGTCCACTCACTGATAATGATTTTTCAGAATTTGCAACGCCTGCTAGATGGCGGCGCGGCGTGGCCCAGATTCAACTTAATTTCTTTGGCTTGCCTGCCCTTCGACTGCGGATAGACTCTTACCGCTATTACAACGGTAAGGGCAGCGGGAAACTAACCCAAGTACTAGACCTGGTAGAGTTCGATCGCCCCTCTGAAGAGATTGGGGACTTTAGCTATGGTGGGCAGCGGGTCGGAACGGCGATCGCGGCTCTGCTCACTCATGCGATCGGCGGTACGGGCACATCATTCGACCTAGGGGCATTCTTACCCGATGCTGCGTTAGACGGAGAACTAACCACACGTACTCCCATTGCCGATGCTCAGAAGCTTTGCGGCGTTTATTGGCAATGGTTATACACCGATGTTAATGGGGTGATCCGGGTAAATAGCAGGCAAGGTTCGCCTATGCCGTTGTTCGTTCGTCCTAGTGGGCAATTTGAGGCAGTACCTGATGAGGATGCGATTCATTTCGCTGCTGAGAAGGTGATTGTGGCGGGGAGTCATGAAATCGCAAAACCGTATGAAACGACAGAAGAGGATGAGGTAGAGGCGATCGCGCTCATCAAAGCAGACATAAAGAAGGCTGAAACCAAGTTCAAATTTATCGCAGCGGCGGCAAAGAATGCGAAGGCTGCGGTTGAAAAGATTTTAGTTGAGCAGCCAGATTTTAGAGAGCAAGTCACTGTTAAGCAGCTAGACGAAAAGGGAAGGGCTGTCAAAACAACGGTAACCAGTCGCAAGCCTTTGGCGGCTTTGTTTCCAACACAGAAATATTTAAATTTAGTCGTATCACAAGAGAAGTCGATAAATAATTATTATCGAGATGCATCCGAACCCAACACAGCAGTTTTACCGCCTGAAGTGGCTGGCAACACTCAACCGCAACCTATTGAGGGATTTAATTCAGCGCTATACAGAACCGTTATTGTCGTTAAGGAGCCAAGGGGCGTTATTTTTCCAGACCTAGCGCCAGATGCTAGCCTGATCACATCGTCTATTGTCGATGAATCAATAACCAAGAAAACGGTATGGCAACCACTAGGAGTTGTGACCCCAAACTGGAGAGAAGAGAATGTTACATATTCAGACGATGGAAGGGGACGCCGCGCCTCTTTGATTGTTTCAAGTGAAGAAACCATTACGGGCGGATTGCCACTAACAGAAATTGGCTCAAAAATTATCTCCGTCACCACACAAGAGAAGGAAGTAGAAGCTGCTGAGGTCAAGCTCAAATCTTTAAAGGCTGATTTAGTTGCCGCAAAGGTTAAATTTACCAGCCCCAAGACGGGAATCACGGCACGATACGAACGCCCTGTAGAACCTGAGGAAAAGGTAGAATCACCCGAAGTTGAATTGATCACAGAATCATTCAAGGGCGTTGCCTTAATTCAATCAATCGGCTGGAATCCATTTGTGTCAAAAGTGCAAGTTGAGAACGTTGGTTTTCTGCCCTCTCAAGGCACAGCAAACTCACTAGCCTCTAGAATTGCCTTCAGAGAAATAGCGCGGCGTGATGGGCTAATCGTTGAGATGCCCTTGCCTATTGAGTGGGTATCTGCGGGGTGTCCACCATTCGCAACGGCTTATCTTGACACTGACGCTGTGATGATTGATGCCCCAATTATTGAAATGAAGGGCACTACATTGGTTTTCAGCTTCACTGGCGAACGCCTGGGCAGTGTCCCAAAAGTTCTCAACACTACCCCGCTAATTTCTCCCATCACTCCAGTGGCGATCGAAGTTTTGGAACGGCAGGCGGCAATAGTGCGATCGCTTCAGTTGATAGAGCTATTACCCACGATCGCCACAATAGAGCGTGAAGCAAGGCTGGTACAGCTATCAATCCTAAGCCTACCAACCGTTGAAAGGTCGGTAGAACTAATCGAAGTACCGCTGTTTATGTCTACCGTGGTTAGGTCGATGGCATTCATTGAACAGCCGCCGCCTGAGATTTTACTAGCCGACGCGATCGTTCGGGCTGGGTCAATCTTAGAGGTAGACATTCTAGGGAATTACTCTGCTGTTAGGGCTGCTGAGTTGATAGAGACGGCTACAGGCACGATCGCGGGAACGGCGCGATCGCATTGGACTTTAAACACTACAGCTTGGTTGGATGCGATCGGGGGTCGCACTCTAACAAAAATCGGCAGCGTGATCAGCGTGGCGGGGCGCGTCGGAAATGCTGCTGAATTTGGCGGCGGCTCGACATTCTCCAATACTTTAAGCAACACTTCAGACGTATTCAGGCACAATGCCCCATGGGTTCTATCGCTAAAGTTCCAACGAAACGCATCCTTCAACGGTGGACGGGTGCGACGGCATGATCCAAACACAGGGGACTTAGAGTGGGAACTATCCATTATTGGGGGTGTAATTTCTCTGAGGGTGTTTGAATCGTCAATTAGCAGCGATGTTGTTTTCGCTTCTAATGAAGTTACCGATACCCGATGGCAGATTGTTTTTGCTGAGGTAACCGCATCCCAGTTAAAACTAACTGTTGACGGTGTGACTAACACAACGCCCTTAACCGTGACCCCGTTTGTTATTGGTGCAGGCGCTGGCGAGTTTCAGATCAGCGGTAGACGATGCAAGTTTGATGACGTTTATTTTTACAACTAGGACTCTATGCCTTATTCGATCGCCGCTCTAAAGAGCAAACTAAACACCGACTATCCCGTATCTGGAACATTTGGATATGCTGCGCTGCTGAATAGTTTGCTGCTTACTAACTTGACTTATACCGTTGATTTTTCTACCGACGAACTAACCACGGCGGCGCATGGGCTAGTAACAGGCACTAGGATCCGAGTGACCACTACCGTAGCGCAGCCTGGTATCTCACCATCAGGAACCTTAAGCGGCGCGGTTGATTATTTTGTCGGGGTACTGACTGCGACAACCCTAAAGTTGTATACAACCCTAGCCGATGCGATCGCCTCTACATCCCCTATCAACTTTACCGACGGCGGCTCTGGAACATTGCGGATCAATGAGCAGGCGTTAAATTCTGAAGATGCGATCGCGGTTATGGTTAACCACGAACTAACCCACCCGGACTACTTCAGGAAGGAACTAGCAGGCATGGGCGCAGCGTTTACGTCTGGTAGTGAGGCTAGGAAAAACACAAGCGCTTGGACTCTCACAGCAAACGCCCCGAACCCTGATATCGTTTTTGGGTATGTCCTCACTCTGAAGGATGGTGTCGCCACTATTGGGAGTGTGACTGGAACTATTGATTTTCTAGATGTTTTGGGCGCTCCCATCACGATCGCGGCGGGTAACTCTAAAAGCTATATTTTGCAGTTCGCAGGTAAGAATCTTTAATGGGCGCGCTCTCCGAGATACCCGCAAGGGGTCGCATTGAATCCAGACGACTGCTTAACCGCTTGGAATATCAGGCGGTAGTAGATGCCAAGCGGAACCAGGGGGCTGCGGTAATAGGCGATCGCTCTCAAACTACTGGCAACTATGAAGCATCCGAACCGGACGGCTCTAAAGTCTTTGGGGTGAAGATTGATAATTCTGTACCCGATGGGAATGCAGTGCGATCGCTTAAAGGTCAGTCTGGGCAGCTTTACTTGCAAGGGCAAACGGCAGATTTAAAGCCTAAGTTTGGAGAGTTAGAAGAAGAGGCGATCGCGACTAAAGGAACGCCATTAGAAACAATAATTAGCCCGTTAAGCAAAGGCGGCGACTCGTTTGCCGCTATTGATATAGACAACAAAGGGAATACAATTCTGAACGCCGTCGAGCCGTTGCCGTCACATCTTGGGAACGAGCTAGGATACTCTAGAGGGCAGATTTGGGATAGTCCTGTGGCAACGCTTAAGGCGACCTATGCCTATGCTGCGATCGGCGGCTATGAGATAGTTGAGGGTTTGCTTTCACCCGCTCTAAAGTTCTGGGTTAAGTTTGAATTCCTCCCAGCATTTATATTCTGTGATTTAGCCAGTGATCCGATTAGAGATGATACGTTTAACGCATTCTTTTTGCATGACTTCTTTTTGATAGGGGCATCAGAAGCGATCGCAGTTATCAGGATTAGAAGAAACAACCCCGGCTCTTTTGGCGGTTTTATTTATGGATATCTGGCTTATTATATTGCCGGAAACACATCAACCCGCATAGCAGAGCAGGAACCGATCGCCAGTGCCTATCTACCCGCGCCTGATCTAGCTGCTGAGTATGAGAGATTCGCTCAATTCATCCCAACGACTTTTTATCATTTCTATAAGCCTGGAGAATATAACCCGTCTGACTTGCCTTTTTATTATGATTCGGCAGTACACGCAAGCCCAGTCTGGTATAACTTTTTTCCAGCGGGTGTACAAGAAAACTTGCTGCTATTACCTTTTATTGAGGGTTTCAGTTTTCCTAGCTTTCAAAATACAGGCGACCTAATTACCTTTGACAGTTTAGCTACGGTTGTTAACATTGCAACACCAAACAGGATCTTCTTCAGCTACGTGCAAGACGATAAAGGGTTCTTTGCGGGTGGGTATCCGTTCCCGTTCTCCCTTAGACCACTAGAGACAAATCACTTCGTCTATCAGATTGATTATGGGCAACCGTCTGTAGTGCAATTTAAAAAGTTTAAAGCGATCGCCTATGACCCTACTGAGTTTGGTCTAACTTCTTTTGAAGAGAGGTTTTCTTATGCGGGTACCAATCCAAGAAAACTCAATTTACTTAACCCTAAATTTTTACTCTACTAATGCTTGAAACCAGAATCAAAAACTACTCTCGATACCTCGCCACACTCAACAGTAAGGGCACAAACCCGATCGCCATTGCTTTGTATAAATCGAGGAGCGATCGCACTGGCAACAGAAAACTAGAAACATCAGACGGAGGAGTGGAATATGGGCGCTTCTTGTCTAATTCTGCCCCTGTTCAATCACCCGTGCTTGGGTTGGGAACGTTAGGATCATCGGGTTTCGTTGATCAAAAACCTGCCTAGTTACAATCACCCCATAGAACATGATGCCGATTAGCAATGCTGAACTCTTACTTGCCGAGGACGCTAGAGAGCGCCGTCCGTGGCAGCTTTATATCGACAACGTGCTATTAAGGCAGGCGAACGGCACGAACCCGCGCATACGGCAGGTAGACCCCATCAAAGCTGATCAACTGGCGATCGCTACTGACAGGGTGTTAGGTCTAGTTTACGAAGTGAGGATCGTTAAGCTTGGAATCAATGCTGCGTTAATTTTGCCAGATAAGCCGTGGGGAATTAGTTTCGATAAGGGCGCAACGCGATCGCCCATGAGATTACTCCCTCCCATTCGTGAGGGTACGTCTCAGGGGCTTTACTGGCTTGCCTACCTAGAGGAACAAAGATATGTTTAACATTTCTCTCAAGGTTCCCGACATTAAAGCGACTCAGTTAGAGCAAGGTTTTAGAGGTCAAGTGAGAGGGGCGATCGAAGATACTGCCCTTGAGTTGGGTTCAGATTTACAAGAGGCATCCCCTGAAGGTGCGACGGGTGATTTAAAGCGCGGGTGGGATGTGCAGATAAAAAGCGACCTATCCCTACTGATCACTAACTCAGCAGACAACGCCCTATTCAGGATTAGAGGGCGTAAGGCTGGCAAGATGCCGCCATGGGGTAAGGGCAGTGATCTGGCGGCGTGGGCTGCGAAGTACGATATTCCTCCGTTCCTTTTGGCGAGGGCGATCGCGCGGAATGGGACACAACGATTTAGAGATCAAAAGAATTTTGCAGGCATCAAACCAGACGGCTCTGCTCAAAAGGGCGGCATCATTGACCAGGCTAGTAAGCGGCTGGCTGATCGGCTGCGTAGAATCAAGCTTTAAGTTTTTGCAGCAACGATCGCGCCTCTCCCAATCTTTTCCAGTAGATCACTCACTGAAACGCATCCCAGCGATCGCGCAATTCGCAACGACCCATCAAAGCCCAGATCGGTAACGGATAAATAACGCCGCTCTTTCGGCTCATCCCAGTCCGGCGATCGCCCTCGCTTCTCAAGGTTCTGAAGGCTCTTAGGGTTTATTTTTCGCGTCGGCATGGCATCCTCAATAGTTAGATCATGAAATTATACCGTATAGATTAGAGAGAATGCAAGCCCATAGCCCCTTGTAGTATGCGGTAGTGTGACACTTTAACTCTTTATAATTCCGGCTGTAGTTTATTTGAACTTCATAAACTTACCGTAAAGAAAAAGGGCTTTGTACTACTGTTTATTGGTACAATTCTTTACGGTAAATTTATGAAAGTACCTGTCAATAGGCTGGGTTATACATTTTTGGTCGGATAACCGTACAGATATAAGTCTGGAGGGATAAATAAACGCCATCCGATAAGAACAAACTGGCACAACTACACTGTAGTACGCACAAAATGACACTTTATTCCTATCCATACGGTATATAATAGGCATATGAGGTGAAGGGGACGGAAATTCCCATTGGTGTTGAGATCTCGAAAGGATATGCACCACTTCCGCCAGTCGTCCTCATACGGTGCGTGAACGAGCCGGGGGAAGTCGTCAGGTACATCCGCCTAAAAGATGACGGGTAATGACATCGGATACCGCAACAATATGTCATCTCCTCCCATGAGATCGATGGGAACCGAAACCACCCCCGAGGTGGTTTTTTGGTGAGTACGTACATACGCAATTCAAAGGATTTTCAGATGACCATAACCCTAACCGACTTGGATATATTCAGCCCATCAGAACTTCAGAAGATTAATGCATTCATGCAGGCTGACGCAGATGCATTCAATCAGCTCGACAGCGATCGCTTTGTTACCGAGTTGGATGGCGAATGGGTAGCAGTGATAGGAGAGGAGAATTTCTACTTCACTACTGAAGCAGAGGCGATCGCCCGCATCAAACAGAATTAACAAAGGCGAAGAAAAGACGGCTAGAGCGATAGCCGCCTAATGCAGTGCGTCTGCATATCTCGTTATCCCACAAAAATACCCTATCTTTTATGGTGCGACTCGAATTCTGTGTGCTTATTTAGCCAATTCTCAACACAGTTAAGCCGATCGCGTGTTATGTCTAGCTCTAACAGCAGGCGATCGCGGGTATGTTCCAACCGTTCGCGGGTACCGTTAACCGTCAATTCTTGCACTTCTTGCTCGTTGGCAATCTTATCTATTTGCCTCTCCAGTTGACGGATCACATTGAACACCTTCCATAGTGTTGCAATCAGTCCACCTACTCCACCCGCCAAAGCGATCGCCTGTCCAAAGTCCACAACAAACCCCCTTTTGTATGCCGATTATTCCCCCGCCTTCGCAATCCGTAGAAGCTGCCCATGAAGAGGCGATTAATGCCTATCTCGCCACACAGCTAGGTTTCCCCATGAACTACCCAGAATGGGCAACCGAGCCAACCGATAGCCCTAAAGGGATCGTAAGAATTGTTAGCTCTAACGAGATCATCACGGGCAATATGCGAACGGTAGAGGCGATCGCGGAAGTGCGCCTAATCGTTGCCCATAACAACGCTGTGCAAGGCTACAGACTGCTCAAAGATTGGGGCGCGGCTCTCGCTACTGCCATGAAGAAACTAAGAGAGAACGGCATTACGGGCACTTATCGGGGCGTTGCTTTGAATAAAGCTTGCGGCGGGATTCACCCCATAGAACGGATGGGCTACCCAAGCCGAGACAATTCGCAAGGGCAGGCGATCGGTGATAGCGCTTTTGTGGGGTACGTGTTGGGAAAATACAGTTTTGTGATTGAACAAATAAGGCTTGATCAGTGGGAAGGTTGACAGCGTTGGGTGAATTGCTGGGCTTGGGTAATCTAAAGCAGCCGACTCAGTTAAACTTGAGGCGGCAACCCTAACAGACTCAAGGTGAGCAATGCTTTATATTCTCGGTCAGATGGTCGCACGGACTAGCGGCGCTAACTCGGTCTTGCACGTTTTTAAGCCAGTGTCGGCAAATTTGGAAACAACTACAGAGGAAATTGAAGCATCAGGCTTTCAGTTTGATGAGGGCCCGATCCAAGTTTTAGACAGTGCCATCATTAAGGAAACCACTACATTAAACTTGACTCAAGAGAGTCTAGACAAGTTGGATCTATCGATGGTTTTAGATCAAAAAGAGGCGATTGTGGCATCGATCGCCGTCCCCACAATTACAAAAGTCCTCGTTCCTGCTACTCCGTTTGAAGTAACGATCGCCGCCCTCACACTTGATCAGGATGTTGTCGCAACGATTCTAAGCGACACAGCCCCGGTTTATTTAAAGCGAGTGGCGATCGCCCCCGCTGCTGCGAATGAGTTCCAAGTAACAGCGGGTAAGTTGATTTTCCATAGCGGCGCGGTGGGTGCGTCCGTTGCAGTTTGGTATACAAAGACTGAGACGGCATTGCCCATGATCGGCGGTACAAATCCAGACAGCAGCTATGGGGAGATGAGTTTTTCAGGCATTCTCAAAGGAACCCGGATGCGTAAGCGGATCTTTATCCCCCGCATCACTCGCACAGGCGATAAAACTTTAGGAGTTAGCGGATCAGTAGAAGCGGCTGAACTTTCCTATAAGTGCCTAACGCCTGCCGGATGGTCTAAACCATACGCTATCTGGAATGCTGCCTAAGCATGAGGAAACATGAGTTTCGGGGTATTGCCTTCATGGATGCACAGGGCATCCTGAGACTGGTTTATGGATGCCCTGAAGCTCAAATCGTTGAATTAAGGTCGCTCTTAGACCTAATACAAAGGGAAGTAGACGGGGCTGATGAACTGGCAACATTTACCAGCCTCTACCGAGAATCTATATTCTTTCGTCAAGTGTGCGATCGCGCCTTGTCACTCAACAGCGTAGATCCGCAATGGCTAACGCTCACCATGATTAGGGAATTTGTACTGCCATACGAACGCGAGGGCACTTTTCAGCCTGGTTTGTTAGAAGAAATTTCGTTCCCCATAGAACAGGCGGCGGCAACTAAAGCGGCGCGTCAAGTCACATGGGAGCAACGGCAGGCGAGTCTAGTGAGTGCCTTAATCAGTACGGGGCTAGCTTCAGACTTTGCAACGGCGTGGGCGATCATGGAACGAACGAGCGCGGATCAATTACAGGTACTCATTGAGGAACGGGTGAAGGCATTAGATCCGAAGTCTGAAGAGAAGGCGGCGATCGCGGATCTAGTAGATGAGGTGAACAGTGAGACTAAGGCGGGTAAACCTAATCCGTTGCTTGATATGAGCGGCTTTAACTTGTCTGCTATGCCAATTGATTTTGCATCATTAGGAGCGCTTTAAGATGGCTGATCCGATTGTTTACGAGTTTCAAACCAAAGGATCGGAGCAAGTTGTCAATGCACTTAAAGCGAATAACGAAGCATTACGGCAGGCGCAAAAAGAGGTAGCGGCGGCGGCTAAAGCTGCGGATCAATTGTTCAAATCAAATTCAGCACTAACAAAACAGCGGGTAGCTGAGGAATTTAACAAGCAGGCGGCGGCGGCTAAGGCATTAGTGAAAGAGCAGGCGGCTCTCACAAAACAGAAGGTTGCTGAGGAATTTAAGCAGCAAGCGGCGGCGATCGCCTTGTCTAACAATGCTCTCAAACAGGCAAAACAAAACCTAAAAGACATTGCCACGCAACAGCAGCTTACAGCCTCTGGCTATAACAATCTAGCGATCGGGGCGGGTGCTTTAGTTGCCACTATTGGAGCGTTAGGGCTTGGGGCTATTAAAACTGGCGCAGCGTTTGAGCAGTTGCAAGGCGCTTTGAATAACGCATTGGGTGCGACTGAGGGCGCTAAAACGTTTGAGAGGATCCAACAGTTTGCAAAAGATACGCCTTTCCAGGTCGATGCCCTGACAGGTTCTTTTATTAAGTTGGTTAACCGTGGGTTCAATCCGACTAATCAAGAGCTAACGAAGCTAGGGGATCTAGCATCGTCTCAGGCAAAGGACTTCGATCAGTTAGTCGAAGCGGTCTTAGATGCTCAGACGGGTGAATTTGAGCGGTTAAAAGAGTTTGGTATTCAAGCCAAAAAGAGTGGCGACGACGTGACGCTTTCATTTAAGGGCGTGAACCAAACCGTTCAAAATACACCCGCTGCAATCCAAGCGGCGATCCTTAGCCTTGGAGAATTGCAAGGCGTTACGGGTGCAATGGCGACCCAATCGGCAACGCTAAACGGGCAGCTATCCAACTTGCAAGATACAACCGATCAGGTTAGTCAAAACTTTTTTAACTTTGCACAGGTCGGAGTCAAACCAGCGATCGCGGCGGCGGCGGCTTTGGTGCAATCCTTCCTATCATTACCCGCGCCTGTTCAGGCTGTGGCGTTTGGTATTACGGCAGTTGCGGGGGCATTAGGGGCGGCTGTATTAGTTTTGGCAGCCTACAATATTGCTTTAGAATCTAACGTCTTTGCTCAAACGGCAGCGGCTGCGGGTCAAATTAAGAACACGATCGCCACTGTTCTGAACACGGCAGCTAAGACGGTCGGAGCGACTGTAGAACTTGCCTATGCTGTGGCTGTGGGTACTGCTACAGCAGCGCAACTAGCACAGGCGGGGGCGATCGCTCTAACGTTGGCACCGTTGGCACTTTTGGCGGCGGCGCTGGCGATCGTGGGCATTGCTGCCTATACCGTTGAACTGGAGAAGGCAAACGATGCGATCGGGGCGTTACAGATTGGGGTAGAGGCGGGGGCTAACGAGGCGTTTGCGGCTGCGGAGCGAACTAAAGCTGCGATCGCTATTCTCAACAAGTCGAAGGAAGATGGCAGCAAGTTAACAGAGAAGGAAATTGCTGACGCTAAACGATTATTTGATGCCAATAACTTTCGACTAGCGGGGCTAAAGGCGCAACTAGAAGAGGCTAAAAAAGCGCCTGCTGTTGACGATGCCCAACGGCAGTCTAAGGCGAATCTTACGGCGCAACTTGAAACCACAATCAAGGCACTGGATAAGCAAAACACGGCACTAGGAAAGAGCGCGGGGCTATCGGGGGCGGCGGCTGATGCCACTATAGACGAAACGAAGGCGCTCAAAGATAAAGCGGATGTTCTCAAGGAACTGGCTAAAAATAAGTTTGACGATGCTGAAACCGCGATCGCCCGTACCAACGACGATGCAAAGCAACAGTCAGAGGATACCTTCAGCGATCAACAGCAGCAAAAAGAGCAGGCGTTCAACGACGCAAAGCAAGCGGATGAGCAGGCGTTCAACGATGGCGAACGGGCTAAAGAGCAAGCTTTCCAGGAATCTCAGCAAGCGGATCAGGCGGCGTTCAACGATAGCCAAGCGGCAAAGCAAGAAACTTTTGACAATGCCCAGCAAGCCAAGCAAGATACTTTTGACGCGGCGAAGGCAGGGCGGGAACAAAAGTTTAGCGATGGGCAATCAGCTAAAGAAAAGCAGTTTAGTGATCAGCAGAATGCTACGAAACAGGCGGTAGACGATCGCCAGAATGCAGAAAGTGAAAGCCTCAAAGCGCGGCAAAGTGCAGATGAGAAGGCATTCAAAACAAACGAGCAAGCGGATGATAAGGCATTCCAAAAAGCCCAGCAAGCGGATGATAAAGCATTCCAAGCGGGTCAACAGTCAGCAAAGGACGGCTTCGCAAAACAGCAGCAAGCGGCGGCGGCTTCGTTTAGCAAATCGGCTGAAGCGGCGGCGGCTAATTTCCAGCAAGGTCAAGAGGCGCGATCGGCAGCCTTTGACGCTAGACAGCAAGCCATTGAATCAAGTTTTCAAGCCAGTTTAGAGAGCAGCAAAACTGCATTTGCATCCAAGCAACAGCAGGCGGCGGATCAGTTTTCCCGGCAACAGGAACAGCGATCGGAACAATTTGAACAGCGGCAACAGGCACAGGAACTGGCGTTTAACGAGTCGCAACGACAAGCGGATGAGGCGGCGAAACTCGGCTTTGACGAACGGCGTAAGGGCATCGATCGCCAGTTGCAAAGTGAGTTTGCTAAGGACCCGGCTGAACAGAAGAAACTACAGGAACAGTTTGCCCGTGAAGATGCGATCGCGGCTAGGAAAGCTGAATTAGAAGTACAGCTAAAGGCGGATGAGGCGGCGTTTGAAGCTGAGAAGGCAGCCAAAGAAGCGACGTTTAAGGCAACTCAGCAAGCGGCTGACCAGGCATTTGAAGAGACAAAGAAGGCGGGTGAGGTTGCCTTTGAAGCCACACAGCAGGCGCAACAAAAGGCGTTTGACGATGGGCAGAAAATAGCTGAAGCGGCTTTTCAGTTAGAGCAACAGACTAAAGCTAAAGCGTTTGATGACGCTCAAAAGGCTGGCGAAACCGTCTTTAAGAATGCCCAACAATCATCAGAGCAGGCATTTCAGGCTAGTCAGCAAGCGGCGGCGGCGGCATTCGACAAGGCACAGGCGGCGGCGGCATTT